>RCNJ01000330.1_pt1 | contig 22027 bp, 19 predicted proteins | sample 2041171 | NCBI WGS metagenome assembly RCNJ01 (sample SAMN09708213, study PRJNA481090) | feces metagenome | biome: feces | host: Pygoscelis adeliae | place: Antarctica: Rookery Lake | collected 2010-03-01 | reverse complement strand
GCAGACTCGATTCTCGCCGACACTTCCGACTGCCTGCACCCCAGCGGCAGATGGCAGCGAGCTCCCGACGATCCGGAGGTCGATGCCGCCCTGCTGATGCCAGTTCTTCGTGGTGCGGTGCCGCCAACGGATCCCCGGGCCGAAGCCACGTTTGCCGCCATCATGGAGGAACTGTCCGAAGACCGGTTCATGTACCGGTTCCGCCACGATCAGCGCGAGCTCGGCGACGCCGAGGGGGCCTTCCTGCTGTGTGGATTCATGACCAGTTTGTCACTTCACCAGCGTGGCCGAGAGGTCGAGGCAAACCGGTGGTTCGAGCGCAACCGCAGCGCATGCGGCCCACCGGGTTTGTTCTCCGAGGAGTTCGACACCTCCCAGCACCAGATGCGCGGCAACATGCCCCAGGCATTCGTCCACGCGCTCATGCTCGAGACGGCCAAGCGCCTTGCGGAACCGTGGACACAACAATAAAAGAGGCCACCGTAGGTTGGAAACCACCAGCAACAAGGCATCGACACTGTTGAAAACAGCTGCTTTGAGCGCAGCCTTGCTTGAGGAGTTCGCCGCCGGGTGGCCTGCTGCAGGTTTCGTTTCCTACTCGCACCAACCCACGCCTGGGCTCCTTCGCTCTCTGTTCGCGTTGACCATGTGATAGCGGGCAATAGTTAACTTGTCGAGACGGAACGGGTGGCCACTTCGCTGCATATGTCCGACCCAGAGGCGACCGTCCAGCTTGGCCCCTAGGTAAAGAACTACCGAGCCGGGTTGCCGTGCGGGGCTGGTCCGTCCGGCAAACCGGCTCAGCATCTACAGGGGTGTGTCCTCGCGGGAGGTTTCCCAGTCTTTCGGACCGGTGGAACCGGCAGGGTATTCCTCTAGCGGAACGTCGTTGCTGGCCCATGCCTCGACCACGGGCTCGATGATCCGCCAGCACTCCACGGCGGTGTCGCCGCGGACAAAAAACATGGCGTTGTCCGTCAGCACGGCCTTGAGCACTTCACCATAGGGGAGTAGATCGGTGTCATTGAGCTCGGCCTTGAGTTCGGCGCGATCCAGATTGTAGACGTCCCCGGGGCCGTTGACGTCAATGTCGAGCTGCAGTTTCGCCGGCCCAAGGCCCATACGGATGCGGGTCGCTTTGTCTGTTCCGGTGAAACCGGTGGGCAGATGGGGGCGCGGCTTGAACGTGACAATGGCTTCCATCTTGTTCTCGGCGAGTGACTTGCCGGAGCGCAGGATGAACGGGACCCCGGTCCATCGTGAGTTGTTAATGTGGACCTCGATCTCCGCGAGGGTCTCGGTGTTGTTTTTGCCGTCCACTCCGGGCTCGTCGACATAGTTGGGGACCTTCCGGTCGCCGATCTGTCCGGCCGTGTACCGAGCCCGTCGGGTGGTCTTGGAATAGTCAGGACCCACTTCGGCCGCCCGCAGTACTGCTGCTATCCGGTCCCTGACGTCCCTTTCGTCCAGGGTGGCGGGCTCGTCCAAGGCGATAAAGGACATGATCTGCAGCAGGTGGCTTTGCATCATGTCCTTCAGGGCGCCGGTGGAATCGTAGAAGCCTGCGCGGCCTTCCAAGGTGATGTCCTCATCGAAGAAGATCTCCACCTTTTCGATGTGCAGGTTGTTCCACACAGGCTCCAGGAAGTGGTTCGCGAACCGCAGCCCCAGGATGTTGAGGACGGTTCCGGTGCCGCGAAAGTGGTCCACCCGGTAAATGTGGTTCTCCGGCAGTAACGCCTCCAAGGTCTTGTTCAGCTTCCTGGCCGACTCCTGCCCGGAGCCGAACGGCTTTTCCAACGCAAACCGGGCGTCTTCAGGGAGATCGTCCGGGGAGAGCAGATCACACGCCTTCTCGGTGATGGAGGGCGGTAGCGCAAAGTACACGGCGATCGGTTGTTCCGCGGATTTCATGACTTTGGCGAGCTCCCCCTCCGCGGTGACATCCACTTGGTGGTAGACGCTGTTTTTCGCCACTTCTTCCATTGCCTCGTTGCCATCCGTGGCGTTGGCGGCGTCGTCTTCTCCCGAACTGGCGCCAAAGGACTTCTGCACCTGGCTCCGCCACTTTTCCTGCGACCAGTCGTCATAGCCGGCGCCTACCAGCTTGAGTCCGTCGGCACCGCCCTGGGAGATCAGGCTGGCGAGTCCTGGTAACAGGAGCCTCGCTGTGAGGTCGCCCGATGCGCCGAGGATCATCAAGGTCTTTATCTCGTGACCGTTCTGCTGTGGGTTCTTCGAGGAGCCCATGTTTCCACCGTCCTGGCATCTAGTGAGCCGCTTTTTTCCATGCTAGACCGACCGGTGATGAGGTGGCTAGACGGCATGGGGCTTGGATCGGGCGAGTTCCGCGAGGGCGTTGGCAACGGTTTGCGCCAGAACGGCCGATGAGTCGGAGAGCGTCTTCGGCACGCTGGCGGAGAGCTGCACGGTGGGGTGGTTGCCCCGTGAACGTTCCGCTAGCACCCCGTTGACTATCCCGGCGTCGTTCGCTGCCGCGACGAGGAAACCAGTAAGCCCTTCAGGCTTGTCCTTCGTGTCTGGTCGAGCCCCTTCCTCTGCGGCGTAGGTGAGCAGCAGGACGGCAGCCACCAGCATATCCAAATGGTCGAGTCGGTCTTCGAGATAGTGCAGTCGGGCTGCACGCCGCAGTCCCCGCAACGTCCTGGTGCGAATCCGCTGGGCAATGACGCGTTGGGCGGCCAGGTCGCTCAGGTCGCTGCGCGCGTCACGGGCCTGGTCGACGGCGTTCCCCGCCATGACGGCGTCCTTCCCTTCCAGACCCGCGGCGCTTCCACGAAGTGCGGTCTCAAGGCTGTCCAAGACACGCCGCGCGGAGGCGGAAACCAACACCACCGGGTCGGGGGTGAACAAAAACTGGCTACCAATCAGACCCAGGACACCGCCGATCACCGCGGCCAAGATGCGGCTCCCCGGGTTCTGCAGGGGAGGCAGGACCAAGACGAAAAGCGCGGACGCGGCCCCCTGGATGTAGGCGAGCCGACGGGAGTCCAAGGCAGCAGCTGCGCTCATCCCCAGGACGACGGCGAGCACGGCCTGCAGCAGGGCGCTGCCCGGGCTCCACCATCTGATCAGCTCGCCGACCACCACTCCGGCGATGACACCCGCCAGCAAGTCCACTGCCTGGCGTCCCCGTTCTCCCTTACCGCCCGCGAGGCAAATGATCGCCGCCGTTGCTGCGAATACCGGATTCGGATGGTCCAATAGTTCCGAGGCCAGCCACCATGCGGCCCCGGCGGCAAGACCGCATTGCGCGATGACGGGGAGACCTGTCCTCAGCCGGCGCCACGTCGAAGCCGGGCCCGCTACTTTGACCGTCGTACTCACTGCCCGCCGAAGCGGAACACGTTGCTTCCTCATCCGGACCCTCTCCACCACCACTAATGCCTCGGCCGAATCCCCCTGAACATCATTGCCGCTCAGTGTAGGGCGTGCCTAGGGTAGGGCGGACAATAGTAACCTCAACGACCCGGGAGGCTTGTGGTGGAGAAGCAAAAGTCGGAGAAGCGCGGAAAGAGCGACGAACCGAACACCTCACTTGATCGCCAGCACACCAGACGAGTGGTACTGATCTCGATCGGCGCCGCCGTGGGCGGTTTCATCTTCGGGTTCGACAGCTCAGTGATCAATGGCGCGATCGAAGCCGTCACGGAACAATTTGGGCTCTCCCCAGGCGTCACTGGATTCGTGGTGGCTATTTCCCTCATAGGCGCCGCAATTGGTGCATGGTTTGGTGGTCCCGCAGCGAACAAGTGGGGCCGCACACGAGTGATGCTCATCGTGGGCATCCTGTTCTTCGCGGGTTCGGTGGGCTCGGCGTTCGCCTTTGCCCCCTGGGACCTGGCGGGTTGGCGCGTCGTCGGCGGGCTGAGCATCGGTGCCGCCTCCGCCATTGTTCCTTCCTATATTTCAGAGATTTCACCCACCAAGTTGAGGGGCCGACTCACGTCTTTGCAGCAGATGGCCATCGTGTCCGGTATCTTCATAGCGCTGTTGATGGACGATGTCATTGCCGGGTCCGCCGGTGGAGCGGAAGCCGAATTCTGGTGGGGTCTGGATGCCTGGCGCTGGATGTTCCTCGCCGGAGTCATTCCCGCCGTCCTCTATGGTGCCTTGGCGCTGAGGCTGCCACAGTCCCCGCGCCTGCTGGTGGCCAACGGCGAATTGGAAAAGGCGACCGAGGTGTTGGAGCATGTGCACGGACGCGGTGAGAGCGAAACAAAGGCCCTGGTTGATTCCATCCGCAAGTCCATCCGAAGCGATTCCAAGCCTTCCTTCAAGGACCTGAAGGGCGGCACGCTCGGCCTGGTGCCCATTGTTTGGGTTGGCGTCATCATCGCTGCCTTCCAGCAGCTGGTCGGTATCAATGTGATTTTCTACTACTCGAACTCGCTGTGGCGATCTGTCGGATTCAGTCCGGAGTTCGCTTCCAACGCGTCGGTGATCACGGCCGTCACCAACGTGGTGATAACGGTGGTGGCGATCTTCCTGATCGACAAGCTGGGACGTCGTCCACTCCTGTTAATCGGTTCCTCGGGCATGACCATCAGCCTGATGCTCATGGCGATCAGTTTCAGCCAGGCCTCCATCGTCGGCGGCGAACCCCAGCTGCCGGACCCATGGGGGCCGGTGGCGTTGGTAGCTGCGAACGCGTTTGTGGTCTTCTTCGCTGTTTCCTGGGGTCCGGTGATGTGGACGTTGCTTGGCGAAATGTTCCCAAACCAGATCCGCGGACTCGCGGTCGGCATTGCTACGGCGGTGAACTGGCTTGCCAACTTCGCTGTGACCGTGACGTTCCCGGCGCTGAGCGAGATGTCTCTGCCGTTTACGTATGGCATGTACGCGTTCTTCGCCCTGGCATCGCTGGTGTTCGTGTTCTTCAAGGTTCCTGAAACCAAGAACATTCCGCTGGAGGAGATGTCGGATAGGTACAAGCGCGAGCGTCGCAAGGCCGATAAGTCCACCTCAGGGTCTTCCGAGGAGGCAGGGTCGCGGGGATAGGTGTGCTCTTCAGCCTCGATATTCTCGCGGACGGGCCGTGCGCATCATCCGACCTCAATATCGGGCCGGAGCGATCGGCCGGATCGGTGACGGCACCTTCGCCAAAACCGAGATGACCGGTCCGGATTGATAGGCCGGTGGGGGCCTTGCCGCGTCATCAGATCAACAGGCCTGATCGTATTCGCTACCGTTGTCAGGGATTCAGGTGACCAACCCGGGAGGGCAAGCAAATGCAGCGACAAATCATCAATGACCCCGAACGTTTCGTCGATGAAGCGCTCGAAGGCATGGAAATGACTTTTCCGACACTTTTGGACTACGACCGTGCCAAGGGCATTATCGCCCGTCGAACCAGAGCCCGGGACAAGGTCGGGATCGTCTCCGGTGGCGGGGCAGGCCATGAACCCCTCCACGTTGGCTTCGTTGGCCAGGGAATGCTGGACGTCGCGGTCCCCGGCGCCGTATTCGCCAGCCCCACCGCCCTTCAGGTCCACGAGGGAACCCTCGCCGCCGACTCGGGCCGCGGGGTCCTCCAGATCGTCAAGAACTACACGGGCGATGTGCTGAACTTCCAGATTGCCGGGGAACTCGCCGGGGACACTTCTGTAGAAACCGAGACGGTTCTCGTCGACGACGACCTGGCCACCGAGACGACCGAGGACGGGCCGGGTAGACGCGGAACGGCCGCCGTCGTCGCCGTGGAGAAGATTACCGGCGCCAGCGCGGAGGCCGGTGCCTCTTTGACTGAAGTCGGTAATCTGGGTCGACGCGTGGCCCGAAACGCACGCACGATGAGCCTCGCACTCTCCGCCGGAACGCACCCGGGAAGCAACGAACCGGCCTTCTCCCTCGGTCAGCACGAAGTCGAATTGGGGGTGGGCATCCACGGGGAACGCGGGACTGATCGAGTGGCCTTCACCGGTGCGGATGAACTGACTTCCCTGTTGCTCGAACCCCTGGTGAAGGAACTGGGACTTTCCAAGGGTGCTCATGTCATTGCCATCGTCAATGGCCTCGGGGGAACGTACCCCTTGGAACTCAGCGTCGCAGCCCGTGCCATGCACCACCAGCTCGATTCCCTGGGCATCACCATTGCCCGCTCCTTGGTCGGCTCCTATGTGACGTCATTGAACATGCACGGTTTCTCCATCACCCTGCTGCCAGCCGACGCCGACCTGGTCGAGCTATGGGATGCCCCGGTCAACACACCCACCCTTTGCTGGTAAGGAGCCAACCATGACGGAAACCAACAGCATTCCCTCGAACTACGGCTCCCTGTGGATCAACACCATCCTCGAATCCATCCTCGACAACACCGATGAACTGGGCGACCTTGATCGTCAATCCGGCGATGGCGACTTCGGGAACAACATCGCCGGCGCCCTGCGCCGTGCACAGGAAGAGATCGAAGAGACCTCCCCGAACAGCTACACGCAATGGATGACGGCTCTCTCCCGCGGATTCCTCGGCACTGGAGGAACCAGCGGGCCCTTATTCGGAATGTTCTTCCGTGAATTTGCCCGCTCATCCGCCACCTCCGAACCGACTTTGGATTCCTTGGCCGAGGGGCTTTCCAACGGGCTGGCGACCGTTCAGCACTATGGCAAGGCGGAGGTCGGGCACAAGACCATGGTGGATGCCATCGCTCCGGCGGCCACGACCTTGCAGCAGGAAGCCTCCAACGGCACCGCTGCGTCGAAGGCGTTGGAACTTGCTGCAGCCGCGGCCATCGATGGAGCGAAGTCGACCCAGGCCATAACTGCGCGCAGGGGACGGGCCAGCTACGTGGGGGAGGCCTCCCGCGGTGTACTCGACCCGGGAGCCACCGCTGTTGCCATCATCATCCAAGCGGCTGCCTCAGCCGCCTCCGGCACCGTCGAGCCAGTCGATACATCCTGGATGACGTCCTAGCCGAAGACGGCGTGGAGCGTCCGGTTGTCGAATCCCTCCGACGGACGGTCGGCTCCCTAGCCAGCAAGGGAGCCGGGGGTCCGCCTAACGGTGCCCGTAGGCGCCACCGTTGAGCTGGGCGTGTTGGCGTGCATTGAACGTGCGTACATCGCCGGCGAGCGTGAACAGGTCAATGATCAACATGACCCATACGGCGAAGACGAGGAGCCAACCAATCCAGATCAGTGTCAGCAGCCCGCCGACGAAAGTGAGGCTGAGGTAGGTCACTCCCATGCCGACCTTGTCCAGGTAGAACTTGTGGATCCCGAGGCCGCCCAGGAAGATGAGCAGGACGTAGGCGAGTCCGACGCCCTTGGGGTTCATGACCGTGATCTGGGTGACCTGTTGGGGAGGTTGCAGGGAGCCGTCCTGCTGTGGGACGACTGGCTGTTGGTTGATGGCGCCATTCGCCTGATCGCTGTCGTCGGGCTGATTGGTGTCGGACATGTTTCCCCCAGGATTGGATGTGCGTGCGATTTCGGATCATGTTCGGTCGCCGGAGACGGCCTGCCATGAGTGTGACTCCATCGAGCGTACTGTTCGCCAGGACACCTCGATTCCCCCGGGGCGGTGGCTGACTCTCGGGGGAGCTTCACAGTGACGTGACGACGGGACCGGTTGACCGGCCCAACGATCAAACCTTCCCGTGCCGTGTTCGGAGTGGTAGAGCTGGGGTCAGCAGCCACGGAACACCGCACAGGAGGAATAGGCCATGGAAAACGAACTACCCCGCGCCTACCGGAAGTATTTGGAGGGGGCGACACCCGCCTACATCGATACGGTCCGGCCCGTCATGCAGGAATCCGTCGCCGAAGGCGAGCATGGAGTCCTGGTCCGCTTCATGGGCAGCGAGGTCCAGGCCATGGTGTCGGAGACCGTCCCGTTCGGCGAGGTCCGGGAACTGCACAACGAGTAAGGACGCCCAGGCTGTCCGCCTACCAGCCGCGCAACTTCCATTCAGCCAGCTGGGGGCGCTCGGCACCCAGGGTGGTGCCCTCCCCATGGCCCGGGTGGACGAATGAGTCATCCGGGTACTGCCCGAACAGGCGGTCAGCGACGTCCTCATACAGTGACGCGAACCGTTCCGGGTCTCCTTGGGTGTTACCCAGACCGCCGGGGAAGAGGCTGTCACCGCTGAAGATATGCGTCGGGCCCGAGGGGTCCTCATACACGTAGGCGATGGAGCCGGGAGTGTGCCCCCGCAGGTGTACGGCTCCCAGGTCGAAGCCATCGAAGTTCCCGATATCATCGTGTCCGAGGACGACGTCGACTTCCACGCCGGTGGCCGCACGGATCCCTTCCACGTCATCGGTTCCGCAGGCCGTCCGCACGCCCGTCTCATCGGCCAGCTCCCGTAGCGCCCGCACGTGGTCCCAATGCTGGTGCGTGGTGGCGATCAGCTCCAGATGTGGGGCCACCGCCGCATCCCCGGCAGCATCCTTGATCAGCCCACGTAGTGCGGACGCATCATCGGCCGCGTCGATCAGCACCTGCGCGCCGGTCTGCTTATGGGTGATGAGATAGGCGTTGTTGTCCATCGACGAAACGGACACGCGGCGGATGGTGACCTCCGCGAGGTCATGCAACAGGGAATCACGTGAGTTCATATCGCCAGCCTAGGCGCTCACCGGAACGGGGAAAAGCGGTGGCGGGTACTGTGGGTGCACCCGAAGCAACGGCCAGCGACCGGCCCGGATCCCCGAGGAGACCCAGTGAACGACGACGTCTTGGACTTTGTCGCCATCAGCAAAAACGTGCCAGCGAACCCGTATGACCAGATCCGCCAGCAGATCCTCGAAGCCATCGGCTCGGGGAAGCTGGTCCCCGGAACCCGGTTGACCTCGGTGCGGGCGCTCGCCGGACGACTGGGCGTTGCCGTGAACACGGTGGCCCGGGCCTACCGTGAACTTGAACAAGCAGGGGCCGTGGAAACTCGTGGGCGCCATGGAACCGTCGTGCTGGCGACGGGTTCCGAAGGGGACCGCAGGCTTGCTTCCGCGGCACAGGAATTGGCGACAGAAGCCAGGAACTGGGGCGTGGGGGAAGACCGCGCCGTCGAATTTCTGCGGGCAGCCTTCCGCGTGCAGTGAACACCAGCTGGCCAAACCCGCTGAAACACGGCAAAAACACTTCTCTTCGAACGTGTGTTCGACGATGAGTTCGACTACTCTGGAGCCGTGGCTATTTCCTCCAGCGAATTGCAATCCGTTCCCAGCGTTTCCGTGGAATCCATCGAGCGCGCACACGACCGGTCACGCCTTCTAGTGAAGGGTGCCCGGGAGAACAATCTGCGCAACGTGGATCTCGATCTGCCGCGTGACGCGATGATCGTGTTCACGGGGCTCTCCGGGTCCGGCAAGTCCTCGTTGGCCTTCGATACGATCTTCGCTGAGGGGCAGCGCCGCTACGTCGAATCACTCTCCGCCTACGCCCGTCAATTCCTCGGCCAGGTCGATAAGCCGGACGTGGACTTCATCGAGGGTCTGTCCCCGGCCGTATCGATCGATCAGAAGTCGACGTCGAAGAACCCGCGTTCGACGGTCGGGACGATCACCGAGATCTATGACTACATGCGCCTGCTGTGGGCCCGTGTCGGCCACCCATATTGCCCGGTGTGTCATGAGCCGGTCACCCGGCAGACCCCACAGGCGATCGTGGACCAGCTGCTCGAGCTCGAGGACGGAACGCGCTTCCAGATCCTCGCCCCGGTCGTTCGTTCACGCAAGGGCGAGTTCGTCGACCTGTTCAAGGAGTTGGCTGCCAAGGGCTACGCCCGTGCCCGTGTCGACGGCGACACCATCCAGCTCAGTGACCCGCCGAAGTTGGGCAAGCAGTACAAGCACACCGTCGAGGTCGTCATCGACCGCCTCGTGGCGAAAGACGGCATCCGGCAACGGCTGACGGACTCGATCGAGACGGCCCTGGGCCTGGCCGATGGACGCGTGCTCGCCGACTTCGTCGACCTCCCCGCGAAGGACGACGCTCGGGTCAGGGCCTTCTCCGAACATCTGGCCTGCCCGAATGAGCACCCATTGGCGATCGACGAGATCGAGCCGCGCTCGTTCTCCTTCAACAACCCCTTCGGCGCCTGCCCCGCGTGCACCGGCATCGGCACCCGCCTGGAGGTCGACGAGGAACTGGTCGTTCCCGACCCCGGCAAGACCTTGGCCGAAGGGACCATCGCCCCGTGGTCGCTGGGCGTTGCCACCACCCAGTACTGGAATCGTCTCCTGCAAGGCCTCGGCGATGACCTGAAGTTCGACCTGGACACCCCTTGGCGCAAGTTCACCGATACCCAGCGCGACGCGATCCTCAACGGCAAAGACCACAAGGTCGTCGTTCAGTATCGCAACCGTTTCGGACGCGAACGCAAGTACAGCACCGGGTTCGAGGGAGTCATCCAGTATATCCACCGCAAGCACCTGGAAACCGAGTCCGATCACGCCCGTGACCGGTACGAGGAGTACATGCGGCAGATTCCCTGCCCCGTGTGCAACGGTGCACGGCTGAATCCCGCCTCGCTGTCGGTGCTGATCAACGGCAAGTCCATTGCGGAGGTCTCCGCCATGCCGATGCGCGAATGCGCCGATTTCCTCAACGCGCTGGTCCTGTCCGGCCGCGAAAAGCAAATCGCCCACCAGGTACTCATCGAGATCCAGGCCCGGCTGCGCTTCCTGCTCGACGTCGGACTCGAGTACTTGAACCTCGAGCGCGCCGCAGGGACACTCTCTGGTGGCGAGGCACAGCGCATCCGGCTGGCCACCCAGATCGGCTCGGGGCTGGTCGGTGTCCTCTACGTGCTCGACGAGCCCTCCATCGGGCTGCACCAGCGGGACAACCGGCGGCTGATAGACACGCTGAACCGTCTGCGTGACCTCGGGAACACGCTCATCATTGTCGAACACGACGAAGACACCATCCACCAGGCGGACTGGATCGTCGATGTCGGCCCCGGGGCCGGCGAGCACGGGGGCACCGTCGTGCATTCGGGATCGTTGGAAGGACTGCTGGCCAATACCGACTCGCTGACCGGCGATTACCTCGCGGGTCGTCGCAAAATCGAGCTGCCCACCAAACGCCGCAAGGTCGACCGCAAACGTCAGGTCACTGTCGTCGGCGCCCGGGAGAACAACCTGCGTGACGTCACGGTGAAGTTCCCGCTGGGGGTTCTCATCGGGATCACCGGCGTCAGCGGGTCCGGCAAGTCCACCCTGGTCAACGACATCCTCTATAAGGTGATGGCCAATAAGCTCAACGGGGCCAAGCAGGTGGCCGGGCGCCACACGCGTGTTGAAGGACTCGACCAGCTCGACAAGGTGGTCCACGTGGACCAGAGTCCGATCGGCAGGACGCCTCGCTCCAACCCGGCGACCTACACCGGCGTCTTTGATCATGTGCGCAAGCTCTTTGCCGAGACCAACGAGGCGAGGGTCCGCGGCTACCTGCCCGGGCGCTTCTCCTTCAACGTCAAGGGCGGGCGCTGCGAGTCCTGCTCCGGCGATGGCACGTTGAAGATCGAAATGAACTTCCTGCCCGATGTCTACGTCCCCTGCGAGGTCTGCCACGGGGCACGGTACAACCGCGAAACCCTCGAGGTCCAGTACAAGGGCAAGTCCATCTCCGACGTGCTGAACATGCCGATCGAGGAAGCCGCCGAATTCTTCGCGGCCTTCACCCCGATCGCCCGCCACCTGAACACCCTGGTGGACGTGGGCTTGGGATACGTACGACTCGGTCAGCCGGCCACCACGTTGTCCGGCGGCGAGGCGCAGCGGGTGAAGCTCGCTTCCGAACTGCAGAAGCGTTCGAACGGCCGGAGCATCTACGTGCTCGACGAACCGACCACCGGTCTGCACTTCGAGGACATCCGCAAGTTGCTGCTGGTCCTCCAGGGACTCGTCGACAAGGGCAACACCGTCATCACCATCGAGCACAACCTGGACGTGATCAAGAGCGCGGACTGGGTGATCGATCTCGGTCCTGAAGGCGGTCATGGTGGCGGCGAGGTCGTCGCCCAGGGGACACCTGAACAGGTCGCGAAGGTCGAAGCCAGCCACACCGGCAGGTTCCTGGCCGACGTGCTGGGGTAGCATCCTGTCCGGCGTTCCGACGCCGGACAGGAGTCCCGCGAATATGCCGTCGCGGGCATGCCTGCCGTGGACCCCTGCTGGTTCATGCAACAATATTCCGGTGATGATTCCTGCCCGCACCGTACTCTTCGACCTCGACGGCACCCTCGTTGACCCGGCGGGCGGCATCACCGGAGGCATTTTGCACGCCCTGGAACTCAACGGGCTGGAGCACCCGGGCGATGACGCCCTGAACCTGCTCGTCGGCCCTCCGCTGGCCATTGGACTGCTCACCATCCCGGGGATGACCGAGGAACTCCTGCCCCGAGTCATCGCCGACTACCGGGCCGAATACGATGCGCATGGTCTGGATGCCAGTCGGGTCTATTCCGGGATCCCCGCATTGCTGGAGCGGCTGCGTGAGGCAGGATGCCGCGTTGCCGTCGCGACCTCCAAGCCTGAACCGCTGGCCCGCCGGCTTCTCTCCGCCAAGCGCCTCGACGGCTATTTCGACTCCATCCACGGTTCGGCGCCGGAAGAGGTTTCCGGGTCCCCGCGCACCGCAGGGAAAGCACATATCGTGGCTGCCGCGTTGCAGGCCACCGGCCGGGGGACCGAGAACACCATCATGGTCGGGGACCGGCTCTATGACATCGAAGGGGCCAGGGACAACGGGCTGCCCGCCATCGGGGTTTCGTGGGGCTTCGCCGCAGACGGAGAGTTGGAAGCGGCAGGAGCCGCCGCCGTCGTCCACTCTTCCGAGGAGCTGTGGCGCCTTCTTGACCCCGCAACGGTCGGCGCGGAACCGCGTCGGGGGGCTTCCGCCTAGATGGGGATGTTCGAAGGAGTCCGCGCGGGTTTCCGCGGAACGATCCGTACGTTCTGCCGACCGACCATCCGCGGGCTCGAGAATGTGCCCGCCGACGGGCCGTTCATCGTTGCCTCGAACCACTTGTCCTTCCTGGACAGCATCATCATCCAGGCGATCTGCCCCCGTCCCGTCGCCTTCTTCGCGAAGTCCGAGTACTTCACGACGCCGGGGGTCAAGGGCCGGGCGATGAAGGCCTTCTTCGAATCCGTGGGCTCCATCCCCGTGGAACGCGGGGAACAAGCCGCCAGCGTCGCCGCTCTGGATTCACTGGTGGACCTGCTCGAATCGGGCCAAGGCGTCGGGATCTACCCGGAAGGGACCCGGTCGCGGGACGGCCGGCTCTACCGGGGGAGGACGGGTGTGGGTTGGCTGGCCCTGTCCACGGGGGCGCCGGTGGTTCCCGTGGGTCTGATCGGCACCGAACGCCTGCAGCCGGCCGGAAGCAACAGGGTCGTCCCGCACAGGTTCACGCTTTCCGTGGGGGAGCCGCTGCAGTTCGAACATGTCGGGCGCAAGCACCCGCTACCCCAGCGACGCCAGGCCACCGACGCGATCGTCGATGCGATCGCGGAGCTCAGCGGACAGGAACGGTCCGGCAACTACAACCAGTCGCCCTCGGCGGAGTAGCGTTGGGGGTATGGCCGATCCCACCAGTTACCGTCCGCGGACCGGCGAGATACCCACCTCTCCCGGCGTCTACCGCTTCCGCGACCCCACGACACGCGTCATCTATGTCGGCAAGGCCAAGAACCTCAGATCACGATTGAACTCCTACTTCGCCAACCCGGCAACGCTGGCCCCCAAGACCCATGCGATGGTCCACACGGCGGCCAGTGTCGAATGGACCGTGGTGGGCAGCGAACTCGAGGCCCTGCAGCTCGAATACACGTGGATCAAGGAATACGCCCCGCGGTTCAACATCATGTTCCGCGACGACAAGTCCTACCCGTATTTGGCGGTCACGATGGGGGATAAGTTCCCCCGCGCCCAGGTCATGCGGGGGGACCGACGCAAGGACGTGAAGTACTACGGCCCGTTCTATCCGGCGAAGGCGATCCGTGAAACCTTGGACACGCTGCTACGGGTCTTCCCGGTACGCACCTGCAGCCCCGGGGTCTTCCGCAGGGCACAGCTGACCGGCCGGCCCTGCCTGCTGGCCGACATCGGCAAATGCTCAGCACCCTGCGTGGGAAGGATCAGCCCGGAGGACCACCGGAAGCTGGCCGAGGAGCTCTGCCAGTTCATGGGAGGGGAGGGCACCCGGTTCATCCGCGATCTGGAAGGCCGGATGAAAGCCGCAGTCGCCGAGCTGGACTACGAACAGGCGGCACGGGTCCGGGATGACATCGCGGCCCTGCGCCGGGTGTTCGAACGCAACGCCGTCGTCCTGTCCGAGGACACCGAGGCGGATATCTTTGCCGTGGCCGAAGACGACCTCGAAGCCTCCGTGCAGGTCTTCCACGTGCGCAACGGCCGCATCCGCGGTCAGCGGGGCTGGGTCGTAGAGAAGGTCGAGGAAACCGACGGACCGAAGTTCGTCGAACACCTTCTGCAGCAGGTCTACGGGGAGAACAGCGGTGGGGACCGGATCCCGCGGGAGGTCCTGGTACCCGTTGAACCGGAAAATCCGCAGGAGCTCGCCACGTGGCTCCGCGGACTGCGCGGCAGCGTAGTGAACCTGAGGGTCCCCCAGCGCGGTGAGAAGGCCACGTTGATGGGCACCGTGAAGGAGAACGCCGAACAGTCCCTCCGCCTGCATAAATCGCGTCGGGCCGCCGATATCACCACGCGCAGCGTCGCCCTGCAGGAACTCCAGGAGGCGCTCGCGCTTCCGGTGCCGTTGATGCGCATCGAATGCTATGACATCTCCCACGTCTCGGGCACCAACGTCGTCGCCTCCATGGTGGTGGTCGAGGACGGCCTGCCCAAGAAGTCCGAATACCGGAAGTTCTCCATCAGTGGCGAGGCGGCCCGGGATGACACGGCGTCGATGTATGACGTCATCACGCGCAGATTCCGCCACTACCTGGAGGATCAGGCGGCCATGGTTCCGATGATTTCCGGTGAGATCAGCATCGAGGAACAGGGCGAGAAGGCCCCGCCGAAGAAGTTCGCCTACCCGCCCTCCCTCGTCGTGGTCGACGGTGGCCCGCCCCAGGTCGACGCGGCCGTCAGGGCGTTGGACCACCTGGGCATCGACGATGTCTACGTCGTCGGACTGGCCAAGCGACTGGAGGAGCTCTGGCTCCCCGACGACCCCTTCCCCGTCGTCCTGCCACGGGCGTCCCACGGGCTGTACCTGCTCCAACGCATTCGCGATGAGGCCCACCGTTTCGCCATCACCTTCCACCGGCAGAAACGCAGTTCCTCGATGGTCTCCTCGCTGCTTGACCAGGTGCCCGGTCTGGGGCCTGCCAAGCGCCAAGCGGTCGTCAAGCACTTCGGTTCGCTCAAGCGCATGCGGGCGGCAACCGCCGAGGACTTCGCGGAGGTCAAGGGGGTCGGAGCCGTCCTGGCCGGACACTTGGTCGAGGCTTTGGCCCTGCCGCAGGACCCCGAAAACGCTGCAGAGGACGAGGACGGTGCCGGTCCGGCAGTGAATACCACCACCGGGGAGCTGCTCGACTGAGAACGAGCGTGTCGGAACACGACTAGACTGGAACCATGAGTATCGAGCTGAGCCCCGTCAAGCCCGAAGAATCAGAAATGCTGGTCGTGACCGGTATGTCAGGCGCCGGTCGCACCACCGCCGCCCACGCCTTGGAGGACCAGGGCTGGTACGTGGTGGAGAACCTGCCCCCGCAGCTGCTGGGCACCCTGACTGATCTGGTCGCCCGCAACCCCGGGTCCATCCCCAAGCTGGCCGTCGTCATGGACGTGCGGAGCCGGGAGTTGTTCGCGGAGTTGCGGGAGAACCTGGGTCAGCTCCGGGCCGCGGGCGTGGAATACCGGGTGTTGTTCCTCGATGCCAGCGACGAACTGCTCATCCGCCGTTTCGAACAGGGCCGGCGTCCCCACCCGTTGCAGGGCGACGGACGGATTTCCGACGGCATCACCGCCGAGCGCGAGGTCTTGAAGGAAATTAAGGACCACGCCGAGATCGTCATCGACACCACCCCCTTGAACGTCCATGCCCTGGGTCGGTCGATCATCGAGCTCTTCTCCGATTCGGGACCGGTGGTCCTGCGCCTGAACGTCATGAGCTTTGGTTTCAAATACGGGCTGCCCACCGATGCGAACTTCCTGGCCGATGTCAGGTTCATCCCCAACCCGCACTGGGTTCCCGCCCTGCGCCGGCATACCGGTCAGGAAAAGGTCGTCAGCGACTACGTCCTGGAAGCCGACGGTACCGCCGACTTCATCTTCCACTATCTTGAAGCGCTCGAACCGGTTCTCGAGGGGTACCGCCGGGAGAATAAGCACTACGCGACGATTGCCATCGGTTGCACGGGCGGCAAACACCGGTCGGTTGCCGTGACCGAGGAAATGGCCCGCCGGCTGCGGCAGGTCCCCAACGTCACGGTCATGGTCAACCACCGCGATCTGGGCCGGGAGTAAGGGCCATGACGTTCCTCACGGGACAGATGCCGATGCTTCCCCCACGCCCGGCTGGGACGGGGGATGAGATGACCACCACGCGGGTGGCAGCCCTCGGCGGCGGGCATGGGCTCTCATCCTCCCTCTCGGCCCTCAGGCGGCTCACGAACGACATCACGGCGATCGTCACCGTGGCCGACGACGGCGGATCCTCCGGTCGTCTGCGCCGCGAGCTCGGTGTCCTCCCGCCCGGGGACCTGCGCATGGCCTTGGCTGCCCTCTGTGACGAATCGGACTGGGGCCGCACCTGGCGTGACGTCATGCAGCACCGTTTCGTCGGCTCCGAGGGGGTCGAAACGTCACTGGAGAACCACGCACTGGGCAACCTGCTGATCGTGACCCTCTGGGAACTGCTGGGCAACGCCGTGGCAGGACTGCGCTGGGCCGGCGCTCTGCTCGGTGCGCGGGGCGCCGTGCTGCCGATGAGCACCGTGCCGTTGAACATCTCAGGAGAGGTCCTCAGTACTGCGGAGGACGGAAGCCTGTTGCGCCGACGGATCCACGGCCAGGCGGCGTTGGCCGAAGCCGGGAACGACACCCTGGTCAGCAACGTGGCACTGGCGCCTTCGGATGCCCCGGCCTGCCCCGAGGCGCTGGACGCCATCGAACTGGCCGATTGGGTCATCCTGGGTCCCGGCTCCTGGTACACCTCGGTGCTGCCGCATCTGCTGCTGCCGGAAATGCGTGATGCGCTGCAGAACACCCCGGCTCGTCGCCTGTTGACGATGAACCTGGTCACCGACACCCAGGAGACCTCGGGAATGACCGCTGCCGCACATCTGGACGTGATCGCGCGGTACGCCCCGGATCTGAGAATCGACGCTGTTCTGGCCGATCCCTCGTCCATCGACGACGAGCAGGCCTTCAAGGCGGCAGCCCGCAGACTGGGTGCCGAGTGCTTTTTCGGTAAGGTGGCTACTGGGCATGACCGTGCCGTCCACGAGCCCCTGCGGCTCGCGGCCGAGTATCAGGATGTCTTTGAGGCGTTTGCCCGGAATACAACGCGACGTGAGGAAGAAGAGCCATGGCACTGACCGCTTCGGTCAAGGACGAGCTGTCCCGGCTGGACGTCAAGAAGTCCTCCGTGCGTAAAGCCGAAGTGTCGGCGACCCTTCGCTTCGCCGGGGGGCTCCATATCATTTCAGGACGCATCGTCATTGAGGCGGAAGTCGATCTCGCTGCCACCGCACGTCGGTTGCGTCAGGCCATCTCCGAGGTCTACGGGCACACCGCCGAGATCATCGTCGTCTCCGCCGGGGGCCTGCGCCGGGGCAGCCGCTATGTCGTCCGGGTGGTCCGCGACGGGGAATCGCTGGCGCGTCAGACCGGCCTGCTGGATGGCCGTGGTCGTCCGGTGCGGGGTCTGCCGTCCGTCATCGTCAACGGTTCCACCGCCGACGCGGAAGCCGTCTGGCGTGGAGCCTTCCTCGCGCACGGATCGCTGACCGAGCCGGGTCGTTCCTCGGCGCTGGAGGTCACCTGCCCGGGGCCCGAAGCCGCATTGGCCCTGGTCGGCGCCGCCCGGCGGCTCGATATCGTCGCCAAGGCCCGGGAAGTGCGCGGGGTCGACCGCGTCGTCATCCGTGACGGCGATAGCATCGCCGCGCTGCTGACCCGCATGGGCGCCCACGACACCCTGTTGGTGTGGGAGGAACGCCGCATGCGCAAGGAGGTCAGGGCGACGGCCAACCGGCTGGCGAACTTCGACGACGCCAACCTGCGCCGCTCGGCCCAGGCCGCCGTTGCCGCGGGTGCCCGGGTCGAACGCGCCTTGGAGATCCTCGGGGACGATGTCCCTGACCACCTGCAATATGCCGGTGCCCTGCGCGTGGCCCATAAGGAGGCCAGCCTGGATGAGCTCGGCCATCTGGCCGATCCCCCGATGACCAAGGACGCCATCGCCGGGCGGATCCGTCGCCTGTTGGCGATGGCCGACCGCCGTGCCGCTGAGCTGGGAATACCCGGCACGGAGGCCAGCGTTACAGCAGATATGCTCGACGGCTGATCAAGCCGCTGGATTTCCGTCGCCGCGAGGCACGGGAAGCATTACCCACCAGCACGCCCGTTCAGCGGGTGTGTGAGAGACAAATGGAGGAGATCATGGCGAAGTACGAACTTCCTGACCTGCCGTACGACTACGCGGCGCTGGAGCCGAACATTTCCGCGCGCATCATGGAGCTGCACCACAGCAAGCACCACGCGACGTATGTCGCTGGCGCCAACACCGCGTTGGACAAGCTGGCTGAGGCCCGCGAAAAGGGCGAGTACGGCAACATCCCGAAGCTGTCCAAGGATCTGGCGTTCCACCTCGGTGGGCACACCAACCACTCGATCTTTTGGCAGAATCTTTCCCCCGAAGGCGGGGACAAGCCCGAAGGTGAGCTCGCCGCGGCCATCGACGACGCCTTTGGCTCGTTCGATGCGTTCCGCGACCACTTCACCAACGCCGCACTGAGCCTGCAGGGCTCGGGTTGGGCGCTGCTGGCCTTCGAGGGCCTGGGTGAAAACATGGTCATCGAGCAGCTCTACGACCAGCAGGGCAACGTCCCGGTGGGTACCACCCCGCTGCTGATGCTGGACATGTGGGAGCACGCCTTCTACCTGGACTACGTCAACGTCAAGGCGGATTACGTCAAGGCGTTCTGGAACATCGTGAACTGGGCCGACGTGTCGGCTCGTTTCGAGGCTGCGCGCTCCGGTGCGAAGTCGCTGATCGTTCCGGGCAAGTAGCCGGTCATCCCCGGGTCCGTGGACCCGGGGAAACGAGCAAGTAATTTTGCTCACACATCAAACGCCTTATGGCGTAAGATGTCATTCACGGCTTTAGCGGGCCCCGCATTCGGTTTTCCCCGGATCGGGAGCCCGCTGAACCGGCTGGCCCACAGGCCAAAGACACAACGGGGTGTCACAAAATTTCCATTGCCATCCCCGCGTCCATATCTCCTTACCCGGAGCACGGTGGTGGCTACCTTCCGGCAAGGAGAATATTCACGTGACTACCCGTGTTGGCATCAATGGCTTCGGACGTATTGGCCGCAACTACCTGCGCGCCGCGCTCATGAACCAGGCAGACGTCGAGATCGTCGCCATCAACGACCTGGCTGATATCGACAGCCTGGCCATGCTTCTCAAATACGATTCGGTCCTCGGCCGACTCTCCGAAGACGTTTCCGTCGATGGTGAGGACCTGGTCGTCGGCGAGCGTCGCATCCGCATCCTCGCTGAGAAGGATCCTGCCAACCTCGGCTGGGGCGAACTCGGCGCCGACGTCATCATCGAATCCACTGGCCGCTTCACCAAGGCCGAAGGCGCCCGCAAGCACCTGGAAGCCGGGGCCAAGAAGGTCATCATCTCCGCGCCGGCCAAGGGCGAAGACATCACCATCGTGATGGGTGTCAATGACAACCTGTACGACCCGGAGAACCACGACATCATCTCCAACGCCTCCTGCACCACCAACTGCCTCGGCCCCATGGTCAAGGTCCTGAACGATCAGTTCGGCATCGTCGACGGGCTGATGACCACCATCCACGCCTACACCGCCGATCAGAACCTGCAGGACGGCCCGCATAAGGACCCGCGCCGTGCCCGGGCAGCAGCGCTGAACATGATTCCCACCTCGACCGGCGCCGCCAAGGCGATCGGTCGGGTCCTGCCTGAGCTCAAGGGCAAGCTCGACGGCTACGCGATGCGCGTCCCGGTCCCGACCGGCTCGTCCACCGACCTGACCGTCACGCTAGCCCGCGAAACCACCGTCGAGGAAGTCAATGCGGCGTTCCGTGCGGCTGCCGACGAAGGGCCACTGGCTCCGTACCTGAAGTACAACGAGGACCCGATCGTCTCCAGCGATATCGTCACCGATCCACATTCGACGATCTTCGACGCACCGCTGACCAAGGTCATCGGCAGCACCGTGAAGGTCATTGGCTGGTACGACAACGAATTCGGCTACTCCAGCCGTCTGGTGGACCTGACCGAATACGTCGGCTCGAAGCTGGCATAGTCGCGACGATCCGATAGCCTGAAGTCATGACTTCCAACACTCTCGACGATCTGCTCGCCGATGGTGTCCGTGGGCGGCACGTTCTGGTCCGTAGCGACCTGAACGTGCCGCTTGATGGCTCCACCGTCACCGACGACGGACGTGTCCGCGCGTCCCTTCCCGTTCTCGCGAAACTGTCCGAAGCCGGTGCCCGGGTCCTGGTGATGGCCCACCTGGGTCGCCCGAAGGGGACCCCGGAACAGAAGTACTCCATCCGTCCGGCCGCCGACCGGCTGGCTGAGCTCGCCGATTTCGATGTCGAGGTCGCGCAGGACGTCGTGGGCAGCAGCGCCCGCGAACTCGCAGCCCAGCTTCAGGACGGGTCCGTCCTGGTCCTGGAGAACGTCCGCTTCGACCCGCGCGAGACCAGCAAGGACGAGGAAGAACGGGCCTCCTTCGCCCGTGAGCTGGCCGACCTGACGGGCGCCAACGGCGCCTACGTGGATGATGCCTTCGGTGCCGTGCACCGCAAGCACGCCTCCGTGGTCGACATCGCGAAGCTGCTGCCTGCCTACCAGGGGGATCTGGTCAGGACCGAGATGGAGGTCCTGCGTCAGCTGACCGAAGCCCCCAAGCGGCCCTACGTCGTCGTCCTGGGTGGTTCGAAGGTCTCCGACAAACTCGCGGTCATCGACAAACTGCTAGGACGTGCCGACCACTTGTTGATCGGCGGCGGCATGGCGTTCACCTTCCTGGCGGCCATGGGCCACCCGGTCGGGAAGTCCCTGCTGGAGGAAGACCAGCTTGATACCGTGCGGGAATACCTCGCACGGTCCAAGGAAACCGGCTGCGACATCATCCTGCCCACCGACGTGGTCGTCGCCTCCAAATTCGGCTCCGACGCCGAACACGAGGTGCTGCCCGCCGACGGGATCGAAAGCGGGCGGTTCGGCGATACCGGGCTCGGTCTCGATATCGGCCCGGCATCCGGCGAGGCCTTCGTCAGCTACATCCGCTCCGCCAACACCGTGTTCTGGAACGGCCCCATGGGGGTCTTTGAAATCGAGGCCTTCGCCGGGGGAACCCGTGCCGTGGCCCAGGCCCTGGCCGACTCCGAGGCGTTTTCCGTCGTCGGCGGCGGCGACTCAGCAGCCGCCGTCCGCACCCTGGGCTTCAGCGAAGACGACTTCGGCCATATTTCCACCGGAGGCGGAGCCAGCCTCGAATACCTGGAGGGCAAGGAATTGCCCGGACTCACTGCGCTCGAAGGGAACTAGCCACCTATGACCACCTCCACCAACGGTCAATTCGACCGGAAGCCGCTGATTGCCGGCAACTGGAAGATGAACATGGACCATGTCCAGGGCATCACGCTGCTGCAGAAGCTGGCGTGGACGCTCGAGGACGCCAAACACGATTTCAACCGGGTCGAGGTCGCCGTCTTCCCGCCGTTCACCGATCTGCGCGGCGTCCAGACGCTGGTCGCCGGCGATGACCTGCCGGTCGTCTATGGCGGCCAGGACCTCTCACCAGAGG
>RCNJ01000329.1_pt1 | contig 22091 bp, 19 predicted proteins | sample 2041171 | NCBI WGS metagenome assembly RCNJ01 (sample SAMN09708213, study PRJNA481090) | feces metagenome | biome: feces | host: Pygoscelis adeliae | place: Antarctica: Rookery Lake | collected 2010-03-01 | reverse complement strand
CCCCCCCCCAGCCTGCCTGGACACTGCGGAGAGCACACACCAACCAAACCAGCACAACACCTTCCAACCAGTTTACTTGCCTGCTTCCTTCCTTCAAGTCTTTTGGATTTTTTATTATTTTCTTAAAAGCATCTACGCCTTCATCAGAGTGTCTCATAATTCAGCGTCGCCGACATCCTCGCTGTCATAATGTCATCAAAGGTAGTTAGACCTCTCAACAGCTGCCTGACAATGCCGCCGTCCTCCCCTCAACCAATCGTTGCTGACCAGCATGCGATCCTACAGGAACACCCAGCAAGACCCATCATCGGGCAACAAAGACTCTCAATGTCGATCACTCACTCTCGCAATCATTCACACTCCCTCTCCGCGTCATCCATGAACCCGAACTATCGCATCACCCGGAGGAAGAGCAGCGTGTCGGTCAGCCAACCCAGTGCTATGGCCATCGCAGCAGCTGTCCGTGAGATCAGCGATAGCGCCGTGGTTCCGAATTCATCACGGCGAAACACGATGTCGAGAGGTGGCTCGAAATATGCGGTCTCCACGCCGCCCAGCAGTCTGCCAAGTCACATTCGCAAGCCTGATCAAGGCGAGAGCGCCATCGATGATGAGCAACATGAAGAAGGCAACGATAGCTTCAACAAGCAGCGCAATCGCCGTGCAAGTGAGGGCCAATCTGGCAAAGGCGAAGGCAAGAAGAACGACCTGAGATGTGATAAGTGTGGAAAGGGCTACAAGCACAGCAGTTGCCTCACCAAGCATTTGTTCGTGCTCCATTTCGCTATTATCTGAAAACTTATTTCACATCGCGTTTCGAGATTCGGGATTGAGGATGAGCGATGCGCTGTCGTTCGGAGGTCCGAATCGTTGCTAATATATGTCTTACAGATGGGAGCACACCCCACAATGGTCGTATACTTCCAAGTTGTTGATTTCGAAGCACCAACAAGTTCAGCTTTTGGAGGCTGCCTCTGTCCTTGTGGCCATGAATCAGGACGAGCCAACCCCTCCACCTTCTGTGAAGGATTTCAACTCTGACCACGAGTCGGCATCTCCGGCTGCTTCAGGGTCCTCGGATCCACTTGATGGCTTGAGCTCCGCTGATACTACTCCTCCACCGAATGCGGAGCAGTACAACCCGTCGTCCTACACTGGTAGCTCCTTCGCTGGACGCAGCACCAAGAGATACAGCAGCGGGAACAACTACTCTCGTTCTTACCAATCTGCTCCATATTCGGCCACTGCACCACAAGGCTCCGCATTCGGCTCTTACCGCAGACAGAGCAATGCTCGTCCAACATCTTCTGGTGTTAGTACTGGAGGGCCGGATGATGAGGCTGGCCTTGCTGCAGCTGTCGAGCTCCTGAGCTGCTCATTTGGCACGCCAAGAACTGGCCCGGTGACACTGGCGGCAGATGTTCCACCAGTACCGCCGCTGCCAGCAAGATACTTGGGCAGTGGCTTTTCAGGAATGACCCTGACGCCTATCCACCAAGGGTCTACTCCCATGAGCTACGTCCGCGGTAATGAGAACCGTGGACGAGACGTCAAGATGGAGGAGAGCGAGGACAGCGGGGCAGATGACGACGATTTCCGTCGCTCTCGTGCTCGCAGCGACGATGATGACGAGGTTTTTAGAATGGAAGAATAAGCGCATTTTGTCATACAGGCGCAAGGCGCACCGGACGGGGCGTTAGTCCATCTAGCTTTCATTTGTCTGTTATCAAGCGTGTCTCCGCCAAGGGCTTTTCAGTACCGCATATGGGAAGGATTCTCCATCGGTTGAAGGTGGGAGTCTGGCGTTTGAGAAACGCTGTTTTAGGGTTCATGATTTCGAGGTCCCGGAAAGTGTATTACGTCCAAGAGATAACATCTATGAAGAATACCAAATGTATAAATGATCGATGAGTTTCAATGGACCCAGGATTGCACTTTGAAATATCGTGGTTTAGATTTGGAACTGCGCGCCGAGAAAAGCATCTAGAACTTAAGATCTCGAATATGCAAAGCGGGAACCAGCATAAAGCCGTCGATCTGAGGCCAGCATTACACGTTAGATCCTGTCATTTTGATGACCACCACAGCCACATCTCTGATGTTTGTGGTGTTGCTGGCATCCAAAACTCGAGCTATTCCGCACATGTGCAAGTCGCGCACCGAACGATTTGTAGGCGCAGAGCACAAGGGAAAGAGCAACCCATTTGGCATCGAAGGCCAGGCTTCATCATCAAAGTTTTGGCTTGAAAGAAGAATGTTGACAATTCTGTGCTTCATGCCTCATTTCTGAAGTGATTCCAGTTCAACGGGTTGATCGTACTGTGGCACCTGGCAACAGTTGTTGGAGCAACAACCGCGGGCCCCGTTTAAACGCAGAGACGCTACCGCGATACCGCGCTATGAGGTCACGTCTATTTACGCGCGAAACAACTTTCCGCAACGACGATAACGATCGCAACTAACCTATTTTTGAGCGGTTAATCAACACCATGCCATACTCCACAGGTGATTCAAATATGCTGGAGAAGGTTGAAAGTAAGGTTGGCGCAGTCTTGTTAGACGGGGTATGTTACTTTGGGTGGGCAGGTTGCGTAGCGTAAAAAGATTGCCATGCTAACACTGTCCCAGGGAGCTCCAATGCGCGCTTCTAAGCTGCCCAAGGCCATCCGCTTCCCACTAGTGGTTACTCTGAGCATGACCCTTTCGTCGCTGTTCTACTCCTGGGCGTCGGAATACATCCACGGCGATTTGGCGCGTGTGTCCCGTAGCTTGAACGAGCCGTGGCAGGTATGCGCCATCGTAGCTTGGAAGGTTCTTGAGCTGGGTTTGGGATGGTACGGACGCTACGATTCTTACGACATTGCCTCGCTCTCGCTCCTTAGCAACGCTCCATTCTTCCTGCTCCTCAACAGCTTCTACGAGATCTCGCCAGTCACCGCAGGTCTTGCCTTGATCATCAACACATTGGCCATCTGGATCCCATTCAGAATGCTTCGTGATCTCTCGCCTGAGCACGCAGCTAGCTCCCTTTCTAACAAGGAGGTCGTCGACCAAGAAATCATCACCGATTATACAATCCAAGGATTGACCACTGTCCTCGCCGCCAGCATCTACAGCGTCGTTCTCCACGCCGCCTATGTCACCTACCTCCCAGTCTCCCTCGTCATCTACTTTGAGGGAATCCCGTCTGTTGCCGCAGCTCACGAGTCCAACTACATTACACTCCTTCCATTGGCCTTGGTTATGGGCGTCGCAGCCAAGAGCTTCATCTTCACCCCATCCGCCAGCATTCGCCCAGAGCCAGAGTTCGAGTTTGACCCACTTACCGCCACTTTTGGACAGACGCTCAAGTACAACTTCTGGGGTTACAGCACGAGAGTAAAGACTGTGATCAAGCGTACCGCAGTTTTGGTACTTGTCACTGCCGTCAACACCTTTGCACAGATCTATGGCACTATTGAGGGCGTGCAGGCTGAGGGTGCTGCTGCCTACGCTGCCGTTTTTGTCGTTGGAGCTTTCCTTTCTGGTATCGCTCTTGGCGTCGTCGGCGCTGTTTAAGTGGTTTTATCGCTAAGACTGTGCCGTATCATCGAACCTGTCGCCGGCATCTCGTGCTAACATGGGTCTCAACTTTGCCGGCGGCATTTAATAGCATGGGCGAAAAGCAGTGGCAAGATATACAAAAGATAGCCACTGATGGGACGAGGATGTGATGGCGGTGCCAATCGATTGGGCGTCCGCATTGAGATATGCTGAGACCACTAGAAGAGGCAAGAACGAAGAATGGCAAGAACGGAGAATTGGAAGAACGTCGATTCGAGCAATGCACGAAGGAAGTGGTTGGCTCTGGTGGCTTGCGACGTGCAGATGAGGGTTAGAGCTAAGTGAGAGCAGAGGAAAGCATTTGTGACTACTTGTTCAATTATACCCCTTTTTACTATAGTAGGATCGAAATATATCGTGCAACTACAACATTTCTCGAAATCCCTTTAGCTCAGCCGGTGTTCAGCAGGTATTGAGAAGCATACCGACTGGATGCAGATGAAGGTATTCAGAGATGTTTCCTCGTTATCATATTTTTCAAGCACCTGATGACAATGCGACTATCTTGGGTCCAGCCACAACCGTCCCAGCAGACAACAAGCGACGCTAATAAAGATGACAGCCAGCCACAAACCGGTTAGATTTCTCAAACCATAAATGCCGCCATGCCGAAAAAGCTTGTTCCAGTAAGCCAATTAGTTGTGAGGACACAAATAACTTGGCACATCATCACGATAACGATTTGAGATAGCGATAAGGTCATGAGCATGATGCTCCTCCGGAATGCAGCCTCTGATCTGTAGTTTTGTTCGTATTACCTGTACTCGTAGTACTCCTACTAACTAGAGTTTCGTAAAGCATGGCTGACTTTCAAAAAAGTGGCCGTGGAGGAGTAGGGAACTACTATTCCAAGCGCGACGTAGAAGATGTAGAAAAGCGAGCAGGGGAAGTGCGTGATCAGCCAGTCACTTAGACGCCACACGCATCGAAACTAACACAATAAAGGACATTGAGGCACAAAAAGACACCGAATCATTACACCTATCACGCATAACCACGCCCCACGCGGAGTATGCTCGAACCGGAAGAGGAGCAGGCAACGCCGTCCTCACGCGGGGATCGGACGCCAAAGGGTCAGTCCTGGAGCGAGTCAACACGTCAACGACGCTGGGTGGTGCAGTAGGTGGTCAGCAGAGTCATTATCAGGGGCATGGTGGGCGAGGGGGAGCGGGAAACTGGCACGGAAATCAGGAGAGGAGGAAATTGGAGGAAGAGGAGAGCGTGAAGAAGGAGGTGGAAGTGGATGTGCAGAGAGAGGTGATGGGTGCGTTGAGGCCGCCGGAGAGGGCGTATCGTGGGACTGGTGATGAGAAGGGTGGGCGATAATGCTGTGTAGGTGTACGTGGGCAGCCAGTATTGTCTCCGAGGTTGTGGCATTCTGTGTTAGCTCCCGATAATGTGGCTGACAACCTTGGTGGTTCAGATCAAACGCCGCAGATGGTTGTATAGCCGTGACCACCGGTAAGAAGGAGTGCAAGATAGAAGTGTTCTGAAACCAATCTCTGAGAAAGTGTAGCGGCTTGACTTTGGGAATCGTGATGTACGAGCAGTACTCTCTCATCATATAACCGCGTCTCATGAGTATCTCCCAAACGCCATTTTGCTGTATCCATAACGCCCGCCAAAGATAATGACTCGGTTGCCGCCGGTCCCAGATTAATCGAGATCCATTCCGTCCTCCTCCTCCTCGACATCGCCACCCACAAGCTGCTTCTTGCGGATGTTCTGCTTGCCAAAGACCTTGGCCTTCTGCGCCTTGATCTCGACCTCCTCGATCTCCTCGCCAGCCGCACGAGCCTTCTCCAAGGCCACGCGCTCGCTGCCGCGCATCTTTGGTAACAGGTGCGAGTTCTCGGCGACCAACTTGCGGTCGGCGGCCTTGGCGCGCTCCTTGTTGCCCTCCATGCGCTTCTTGTAAAAGACGCGCTCTCTCTTCGATCTGATCTCCTGGACGCGATGCATGGCCTTGAGGGTGGTAGCGACGAGGTCGCGGTTGTAGCGGACTGGAACGTTGCGGCGGGCGGCGAATGTGAGGGTGCTGTCGACGACCATCTCCTTGCCGGCAGACTTGCGGAAAGCCTTGGTCCACTTGAGCTTTCTTGGGTTACGCTTCATTTTAAACTGTGTATAGCATTAGTATTTGGGCGCTGGTGTAAATGAAATCGTGGAGAACATACGTTCTTGTGGCACTTCGAGCGACAGAACCTGAAGAGGCGTGCATCATTGCGGACGAATGTGATGCCCTTGCTGGGATAGCAAGGCTGGGAGCAGAAGTAGCACGTCTCGATTCTTCATTTTGACTTAGCATGATACTTCGAGGCACCTCGCACAGCAACGGAAAACTCACCTCATCTTGACGGTTGGGGAGGATTATTGATGGTGTTGTGAGTGCTGCTCGCGGGTTGCAATCTGAACTTTCCTATCAATTTTTGACGCTGCGATCTAAGATAGCGCGATAAAGGCCGGAGTGTGGGACTCGGTCCGACCACAGCTCCGTCCGGACCTGTCGCCGCGAAAATGTACATGACCGCCGCCTTGTTGCCGCCGTCGCCGCTAAACGCAGTCCCAATATACAGCTTGGCTTGTTCCTAACCCATCTGCGACGCCAAAGGCCGATCACAAACTACCGTTTTACACGGAAGAAATCCCATCCGCACTATCGCTATGTCTGTTGTCGCAATCGGAGTCGGTATCGCAGCCGCTGCGTTCTTTGTAAGACCACTCACTTCACCATTCAGACCGCGAAACTCATGATGAAAATAGGGACGCGCTGGTCTCGTGGCATTTCGCAAGTACCGTGGAGGAGCTGGCGCTGTCGGAGCTCTTGGAAAGTCGTACTACAAGGGAGGCTTCGAGCCAAAAATGACACGCAAGGAGGCCATTCTCATTCTCCAGCTAAAGTAAGCTGCCGGCGCTGTGCCATTCAAAGATCAGAGCTAACGCTGTAAATAGCGAGCGCAGCCTCGTGAAGGATAAGATCCGCAAGAATCACCGTACCCTCATGATGTTGAACCATCCAGATCGTGGTGGAAGCCCATACCTAGCCACAAAGGTCAACGAGGCGAAGGAGTTCATGGAAAAGAACGCCTAAAGTCAAGGCGGAGGAGAGAACGGCGATTTGAAACCATGTGTACAATATTGAAGGCATCAGCGTGGCGTTGGGTTGGGGCATTTATGCGGTTACGGTCATAATATGCTGTAGTAGAGCTACTCTCCCCTTTTTGTGGTTAGTTACTCAGGTTAAGCACTCACTCAGGTGCGAAGCGGAACCTCGCGGTATGGCACGACCATTAAACTTGTACGATTATCGAACTTTCCAAGCAGTCCTAAAAGACTTGAAAGAAATGGATGCTGTGTGTTGCGCTTTGCAATATCAAAATGGATTTTTAGTTCTACATTCCATTCTAGCACATAACCTATGCAATGCAAAACCACGAAAGCGGCCCAAGCGCTGTGCTATCCGACGCCAATGCTCCAATTGCCATAATCTTGAGAGGGGTAGTAAAATACGGGGTGGAGTCATATATGTACACGGAGATTCGTATCTCCATTCAAACAGCGAAATATCTTCTGCAAGTAAAGAATACTTTACTTGGCGGCACCTCTACGCTTTGGGTTGGTCGACTTCTTCTTGGAGGTCTTCTTCTTCTTGTCTCCTCCCTCGATGTACTGCAACAACTCGTCCATGCTGCGGCTGCTCATATCCATGGCGTTCTCTGCGCTCTTGCCAGACGAAGCCTCTGCGGTTTGGCCAACCTGTGGCTGTGCTTGCATATGTCCGAGACCTGGAGATGGCTTAGTGTTGATGCGAACCCTGCGGGTCTGGACGTCCTTGGCGTGCTTCGCGATGGAGACAGCGTTCTGGGTAAGTTGCTCGAGCCAGCTCTCAGCCTCCTTGGTGTTCTTGTCCTCGGCTCCGAGCTCGGCAAGGAAGATGTTGTAGGATTCGCGCATGCGGTTGACGGATCCCTTAGAGTCCTGGTCCAAGGCAAGTGCCTGCGCAAGTTGGAACAACAAGGTGGCAGCGTTGATGGAGGTTTTGCCGTAAATATCTTCGCAAATCTCAAGAGAGGCCTCGAACCAGATGCGAGACTCGTGGTAGAGCTTGAGGTGCTGGAGCATGACAGCAGCGTTGTTGAGAGTAGTGATAGAGTCTGGGTGGTTTGGACCGTAGATGACCTTCCACAACTCAAGGGCGTGCTTGATGTAGGTCAGCGCCAACTGAGTCTCGCCGTTGGCATGGCAGAAGAGTCCGAGGTTGAGGTAGCTCAGAAGAGTCTCCGCGGAATCGACACCGAGAGTTCTCTCGGCGACGATAACAGCCTTGCGTGCCAACTCAACAGCGGCATCCTTCTCGTCAAGCTGATAGTACAGCATAGACAACGTGTTGTAAACACGTGCAACCTCTGGGTGCAGAATGCCATAAATCTGCTCGTGAAGAGAAAGCGACTCAAGGAGTAGCTCCTGACCGAGTTTCTTCTGTCCTTGGAGTATGGAGATGCGGCCAGCTTCAAGGGCCTCCTCGGCAAGAGCGCTCTTTGGCGATGCCTCCTTGATGAGAGGCACAACGTTCAGGACATCCTCAGCGGAGAAGGTGACTGGTGGTCCAGCTGGCTTTGGTTGGACAGCCGAAGTTGGAGATGTGCCACGAAACTTCTTCTTGCTCTTCTTGCCGGTTGACTGCATTCCGTTAACCTCCTTGGCTGGGGCAGGCTTTGGTGCTGGAGCAGCATGGAATGACTCTCTAGTGAAGTGGTACTTCTTAGCCTCGAGCTGAATGCCGAGCTTCAAGGAGACCTCGCGAAGAACCTGAACAGGCTTAATGGCTGCAAACCAGTTCTCCTCGAGGGTGTATTTGTATCTTTTCATGGTCTCGGTCTCGATCTCCTTTCTCAAAGACTCTGGACTGATGTTCTTGAACGACAAATCAGCATCACTGTAAAGGGCCTTGAGCTCCTCGTCAATATCGGCGACAGGCTTCTCATTCAACCCAGTACCCAAAAGGCAGTTGAAAATATAGGCGATGCAGGAGCCTGTGAATGGCACTGGCAAATAGCGCAAGTACTTGCCAGCGACGTGTTTTACGGAACGAGAAATCATCTCCTGGACGGAGAGAAGCTTGAGTGCCTCCAAACGCTTGCCTTCGGCAAGGGTGGCGAGCTTACCAAGATATCTCATGTTGATACCGCGCTTATGGAGCAAGCGGCTGAGCGACTGGCCGTCCATTGGGAAGCCGACGTCTCCCTCCTTGAGATCCTTGACAAGCTCAGGCATGACGCTGGAACGAAGGAACTCGGCGGCAGCTCTGACCTCTTCCTCGTCCTTCTTCCACTCTGCAACATCAGCCTCAGCCTCCGGCTGCTGGCCACTGAAAGCGTCTGGGTTGAGAGAGAACTTGAAGTCAGATATATCGATGCGCTCCTTCTCAGCACCGGTTGCCTTCCCGGCTTCCTTATCGGTCTCCTTCTCAGCTGGAGCAGATCCCTCGGTCGGAGCGCCCTCAGCAACCTTCTCAGCAGCTGGCTCAGAAGCCTTAGCGGCCTTTCTCTGCTCGAGCTGTTCGTTGACCCATTCGCGCATCTTAGACTTCCAGTAGATATCGACCAACTCTGGGCGAAGAACGGTCATTCTGTGTGGGTAGGCGGTCTTGCTTGTCTCGGTAGGCTCAGGGCTGGAGATCGCAGTGCCGTTCTCCTCCATCCATGCAATATCGAGAGGTGTGATACGATACAAGTCAAGGACGTACTTTCTGCCGTCGGTGCCGAGGAGTCCCTTGGTCTCAACGCTGCCTTCCAGCTCGTAACGAGTGCCAGTCTTGTCCCAAACAGCATGCTTCTTCACCTTCAACGCCTTGGACAGCTTTTCGAAAGTTGCGGCGAACTTCTCGTCCGCAGCTATGACGTCCTTTCCATCGACGGCGCCGTAGTCAATTTGGTTCTCGCCCTCGTCGCGCTGCTTGAAAATGCCCGGAACAATGCTCTGACCGACAATACGCTTGCCGAGGTAGTCAACAACAACGGTTCCTGGAGTAAAAAGGCTATCAATGTCCAACTGGTTGACAATCTTCACACCAGCGACGTCCTTTCCGGTTGCGACACGAGCAGCCTCATCGCCACCCTCAGAGGCAAAGGTGCCGACACCATCAGCTCCGAAAGAGTAGAAGATGTTGTTGTAGACGAATATCTGAGCATCCTTCTCCTCGGTTGGGTTGAGTGGCGCAACCTCGCCTCTTGCAACGAGGACGGCACCGCGAGCGGCAGCGTCATTGTAGTCGGCGAAGAGCTTGGAAGTAAGTCTTTCGCGGAAGACACGGTCCTGGGCGGTGTCCTTAGGCATCTCCTTGGTGGACTGAAACTCTTCGTTCCAGTCTCTGAGGGTGTCGGCGTTCTCAACACCGGAAACGAGGTAGGACTCCTGAGTGCGAGTGAGATCGGACTGATGGGCAGTGAGCGCGGAGGCAGATGCTGGCACGATCCATGGGGTTGCTGGGCTGGCATTAGTGATTTGGAAAGTTGCGAGGGGCTCCATCAAGTTATTGTATTCCTGAAGCTTCAAAAAAGCTGTCTCGAAGGCTGGCGATAACTCAGAAATGAGTGTGAGAAGAGAGTGCGCCTGGACTGGCTTTGGAGTTGTGCGAGGGAATGGATCGAATCTTCCGTTGGTCGACTTGTTGACGTGGAAGCCAGAAACGTGAGCAGTAACCTGGAACTGCTCGCTCTCCAAGGTGGTGACAGTCAGGTAGAGGAGGTGTCCTCTCTGGCGCAAACTATATGGAGGTGGGTTCCATGGAGACACAGCAATTGATCTGATGGTCCTTGGAGCTGCCTCTTGAGCCTTTGGGAGCAGTGTCTTCAGTTCCCCAGCAGCCTGGAATTCGTAATCAGCAAGAGCATGGGTCGGTGCCGCATCCTCCCCCTTAGCTGGTGCCTCGGTCTCGGAGACGCCATCGTGTAGAGACAAGCCAGAAAGTATACCCTGGAGAGTGTCGGTTCTGTCGCCAGCAGCGCCAATGAGCTCTCTAACACGGACAACGTGTATGCGGGCTTCCTTCTCAGTGTATGGATCCTCCACAAGTGTCAGCTCCGACTCTTGAGACAAGTCCTCAACGTCGGACAGCAAAGTGAAATCGTTAAGGCGCTTCCCGTTGTGCTCGATGTGGAAGCAAGAGTATTGGAAGGTGTCGGGAAGCTCAATGATAGATTGGCGAACGTCATGGATCTGCTCTTGTGATGAAACCATAACCGTGATCTTATGTGGCTTCTGTGGGAGGATGACAGTGATTGGGAAGATGGATTCTCCTCCCTCCTGCTCGAGAGTCTCGTCGCCATTTTGCTCGTTGGTGTTGTCTTGTGCTGTCGAGTCATCTGCTACCGTCTCCTCGCCATTGGTCTCCGTGCTCACTGAAGGGGTTTGTTAGACACTTTCCCAATACATTTGTTCACCCTTGGGACAGGTTGCAGGTGCATACGCCGTCTACTGGGTCGGGGCTGTGTTTACCAGGAGCATCCTCCGGCTTCTTGTCATTAATATCCATATCTGCCATGATGCCGCAACGAAAAAGTGAACGCAAAAGTACAAGAACAGATGACGTCGATCAAAGGCCCAGAAAAGAACGGGATGCCTATAATACAGCAAGGAAATTGGGATGCGTAGAGTTGGAAGTTTTCGAGTTTGTGCTCTCTCAAATCTCCATGTTATGGACAAGTCGTCTCAACAATAAAAATTTCCAGGGCCGACGGCAGGTCCGGGTACGGTTGGCGCTGAATGCTGGCTGGCCCGGTGGCTGCCGAAGGAAGGGCGGAGGGCCGCGAGGCTGAGAAGACAACCAAGGAGTACAACCTCCACCTCGTTCGTTCAACCAGTTTCATTCCACAACAATAGTCGTTTTGATTTGTTTGCCGAGTATGCATTGAGGGGCATCCATTTTGCTTGTGCTATCTTTTTGGCTCATGCTTTCTGAATACTGAAGCTCTTGGTCAAATTGGGCCTTCCATATGAGAAGGTTGGCCCGACTATCATATTCCTTTCCTAGGCGCACAACTAACACCTTTTCAGCTTCAATTTTGCTAGACAATTATGAATAGCTCCAAAGACATCTATAAAGAATACATCCCACCTAAAGGACAACCATGGTCGGCGCATCGCTGCGGTCAACTGATTTCGCCTTTGATCTCCCGCGTCCGTTTTCTGAAGGACGACGCGACCCGATACATACTCACAGACGCTTCGGATCTTCAGAATGAGTTACTTGCCAAACCGTTTGATACAGAGGACGAAGAATGTCCAGCGAGGGCAAATCGTAAGACATATTCTTTGAAGTGTCGCCATAAGAGACAGCACATACGAACGACACGAGAGCTCCAATCAGCAATCTCCCAGCATAACGTGCTATCAGAGCCCAGCCATTCAGACCCCGCAGTGGTGATCGCAGCTGCGTCTCCCACTCGGCCCCATGAACAACTTGTTGGAGCCGATGTTGAGAGCGACGTCGCGCCGGAGAGTCCGTCGAGTTATAAGCTAAGAAGAACTCTACGTATATACACGGGTGTCATGCGCCCAGCGCAGAAAGATTTGGTTGAGGGACTTTACTGTTCTTTTAGAGCCCTCCTTCGGTCGACCCAGGAGCCAGTCATCCAGCACTCGAGACCACGACCTTCTCTGTTCTCTGCATGTCTTCGCGCGGTCCCCGGGCGCATAGAGCTGGAGGAAAAATGGGAATCGGAATCAGCCGGTAGTCAAGCAAGGCCGAAGTCGGCCATGGAACAGCGTGATATCTCAAGCGAGGTCTATACTGAACTTGAGCGCAGCACTTTCGGAGGTCGCAACCGAGAGCATCTGCGGGTCGTGGTCCGGGCACATGGTACAGCCATTGTCGCCGATGCCATTAAAGATGGGTTGGTTTCATCCGAAATTGCCGGTGCCATGGTCGAGATGTGCATACAGCTCAAGGCTCCCGCGGAAGCTGAAGTACTCTTGTTGTCGCTATTGCTCCGCATGCCAAAGTTGGAGTTAGACGATCAGCCTGCATGTTGGTCGAAGACACTCGAATTGTCATCACTTGTGATCCTGGAAAACTTCCTCGAGAAACCCCTCTACACTTCAGCCTATTTCCGCATCTTGCTGGGGGGCTTCCAAAGTGGCCGGTTGTCAGTACAGTGGCTGGCAACGAAGCACTTTCAGAGGATGTGGCGGTTTCTCGCAGATATGCCCAAAACCGTCTGCCCTGATACGGTCAAGTTTCTCCACGCAATAATTCTCCTTCTGGCCGAGGCAGTTGCAACTTACAGTCTTCATGTCGCAGGAGCAGACTACCATCATAAGAGGTTGTATAACCTCTGGGCCTACCAGGTTTCAAAGGTTGCATGCATGATGCATCACAACGAACTTGGTAAGACACGTTGGTACGGCGTCAATCCTGATTTTGCGCTTCGTCTATGGACGGTTCAGTTATTTAAGTTAGCGGGCTCGAGTTCACATCCGCAACACTTATATGGGATGCTTATTGCAAATTTCTGCGCAAGGCTACCAGACGACGCCGCAACCTCCTTTGCTGCCAGAATCCTTTCTCAGCTCGAAAATGAAATCGCGAAGGATCCACATTCTATCACAACCAGATTCGTGGAGTTTCTCAAGCAATTCAAGAACGCCTCTGGAACACAATCGTCGGCGGACAGGTACAGCTTTCAGCGACAACTGAAGAATATGTGTAGCTTCGTCGAGTCCTCCCTTGCGTCGCAGCTTTATAAGACGACTCGTGTGCTACGTAAAGTTCTGGTGGATTCCGCCTACCACCTTGCCGAGGTCGAGCCCATTCCAGAAAATTTCGAGTTTGCACAGGCTCTTGCTGAAAAGTACCAATCCCGAATGGGCTCAACACCGAGGGCAAGGCCCAGCATCCAACCATTGAGCACTCGTCGGTGGGAGCATGGGATTGAGGAATGGGTGCCAGTAACGCCTGCAGCAAGTGATTCCGTATTGCGAGAGTCTCAAAGCTCGGTACACTTTGGTCAACCACATGAATCCCCTGACTCGCCTCTGAGGCAGTTTCCAGCGAGGGCGGTAAAGAGGAAGCGTGTGGCCCAATGTGCGGAGTCTCGAGCACGACTGGCAGACCTGGTTCCAGAGAGTCCTGACCCATTAGGAGATCTTTACGAAGACAAACCGGTTCGCTACTCCGTTGCGTCGATGGAAGAGCCAGCATTATGCATACCAAAGAAAAGATTGATAGCGGACATGGCACCTCCACCTAAGATGCAGAGACTCGATAGTGGCAATAATGATTCGTTACAGGCAGACCCAACTCTTCCGCAAAACATTCGAGATAAGCCCATCCAAGGCAGTCTCAAACTCGACAAGCCGTTTCAATTTAACTTTAATGACAATGATACTGTGGTTGCTTCAAAAAACTGTCATCATGAAGTGGAGAGTAGTGGCGATGAACTCGGTTACTAAGCACGAAATAGGGTAGTGAGATGGCTGGTATAAGTGTGGAGTAACGATTTACCCTGTAGAAGTAAACAGGATATTGTTGTAGTATAATGAACTTCAGACCTTCGCAAGTCACGACTAACAATCGACGTGAAATTCCGAGGTCAATGAAAGTTAAGCTGGCAGGCAGTTCGTAGCAGACCATGCCTTACCCTCGTAATGCAAGGAAGTCAACAATGGTAGCTTTTTGGTTATTCTGCTGTTCAGCTTTATTTATCTTACAAAGACCTTGGCTTTCCCTCATAGCCACGATACGCAAGGTATGGCGAGCACAAAAGGATAGGAGTTCTAACAAAAGTGAAAGCAATGGCGTTATTTTCTTGCAAGACGAAGCGAAAAAAATAAATTATTTATATACTTCAGGTTCCTTTTCCCACCCGGCGAAAGCGATTAAGCGATTAACAACAAAAGTGGAAAAAAGCTTACGCGATGGTCGTGTAACTTGCTCTACACGTGCCGTCACAAGCCTCGCATCATTCCGCTGTCCCGCTCTCGCGCGATTCCGTGGGCGGGGTCAATCAGTTCCGGACTGTGTTTGAGCCACCTCACCCAGCATCAAGCTGCTCCAGGGTGAACCGGCGCCAATGTCCCAAGAAGTTCCCAAGAGGCTGAGATGTGGCTTGATGGTGGTGTATTGCCAGCTCTCAGACCTGGGCGTGGACGTGGTGGCCTGATGTGGGGTTTGGCTGTATCGATTATCCTATCGATGTCGAGGTTACTTCGTGTCGCTGGTTACGACGGAGTATGGCCGTGGACCTGGGAGTATGGATGTTTCTTGGGTGCGCTTGGCCCGAGTGGCTGGTGTCATTTCTTCATCTGACCTCTGTTCCCCTGTCGGTTGCGTCTCAGGAGTCTGGTAGTGTCCATTCAGCGCCCGCCATCCATCAAAATAGCCTGTGAAGGTGTCGCAGATGTGCCAGGTCAGAACCGCCCTGCTGAATTCTGCCGGAGCACTGAACGGAGACAAATACTCGATTACTCAGGTAATACACTCGTGATACACTGCTTCCAACTGTCTCTGTTCGCGTCTGTCAGCGCGCGCTTGCTATGGGCTGGCCTGGAAACAGCCAGAGTCCGCCGTTTAGAAATCGTACCCAAGCATGCCAACCAAATGCAAGGTTGGTGATAATCGTGATGTCGGCTGTGCAAGGGTGTCCAGCGCAGGGTGCGATTACCCATAATCAAGTACTCCGTACTGCAGAATCCGTATCCGTTCGTACAACCATACAAACTCCACTCTCATTATCCCAAGCACACGCATTTCCACCTTTCATCCATCTTTCACAATTATTACACAGTCTCTTGTCCCACTTGCGATCCGTTGAGTCGTCGTCGACTCCTCATCCTTATTCACTCCCTTCCTTGCGAGCAAAACATCGTTCTCTTCGTCATATTTGAAATGGGCGTTGTATAACAGGAGAAACCGCTTCCAAAATCGCAAAACTCGACGACCGACTGTTCTTTTCCAGCCATTCTCTTAAACAGCACTTCTGCAGGGCCTGCGTCACAATCGTTTTCACCGTTCAACGACGGAAGGAGCATCAACATTCTTCGGATTTGCACGCATTCACACGCCACTCCATTCGCTCTTTGGCGTGCGCAACCGCATCATTCCTTGCCCTGCCCCTTCAATTCTGGCAGGCCTATCTAAAGCTACGAGTGGACGAACACACAATTCGACATTATATCAGTCACAATCATTACTTTGGCGACATTCGGTCCGTTTCAACACGGCTTCGCGACCATACCTAGCGTTGGATAGTATCCGTTTGGACAGTGGATAGCTTCAGTTGCCGCTTGGATACACATAACAGATGGCTTTCCTCATGAGAGTCGCCGCTGGCGCTGCGATCGCTACCGCCATACTTGGTACACTTGCGCGCGCAGCGGCCACCGACACATCCGATCTGCTCGAGGATAACTCGATGCACTTGGTGGAAGAAGAGGCCGACGCCGTCAACCACCTCTTCCACAACTTCATCTTCATCATATGCGGCTTCATGGCCTTCGTCATCGTATGCTGGAGAATAACGATCGTCTCCGTCAAATACGTGCGACTCCTAACGTGCCTCACCAACGACAAGCAACGATACTTCTTGGCGCCTTATCGTAAATATGCCACTCTCAAGAAGCACTTCCTGGATGCTCCGATCGGATCGAAGAGGCATAACAGGGAGTTCCAGCTATCGACGGCAGTCAACATGGGCATGCTGCCAACCCGCTTCCAGTTCATCTTCCTCGTACTATACCTTGCAACCAACCTCATTTTCTGCGTCATTCGCATTCATTGGGACCAGCCATATCGTATCGTCGCCATCGAAGTGAGGCATCGTACTGGAATCCTGGCCGTTGTCAACATGGTGCCTCTGTTCCTCATGGCTACAAGGAATAGCCCATTTATTTACTGGTTGGATATGTCCTTCCAGACTTTCAACCTCTTCCATCGTTGGTTCGGACGCATCGTGGTTTTTGAATCGTTGGTGCACACTTTGGCTTGGCTGTTTTCCACCTCGAAGATTGAGGGATGGCAGGAAGTTGCCAAACAGACCACTGGCACGCCAATGGTCACATGGGGCTGGGTCGTAAGTACATCATTAGCACTTTTCGACTGCTTGAAGCGTTGTCTAATGGCTGGCACTAACACTACATAGGCTACTGCTGCCATCGTGCTCATCGTTTTCCAGTCCATGTCATTCGTCCGCCACGCCTTTTATGAGTCATTCAAGTACATCCACATTTTCCTGGCAATTGTTACAGTCATTGGCATTTGGTATCACCTCCACCTTGTTGATCTTCCACAGCTCAAGCTGTTGATCGCAGCCATTGTCATCTGGCTTCTCGAACGAGCAAGCAGAGCTCTACGCATCCTCTACCGCAACGTCGGGAAGGGAGGAACCAAAGCCCAGTTAGAGGCGTTACCAGGTAACGCTGTTCGTGTCACGGTTGACCTCGCTCGTCCATGGAATTTCACTCCTGGTCAGCACGTATACCTCTACATTCCATCTCTGGGAGGTACCACATCCCACCCATTCTCGGTGGCTTGGAGCGAAGAGGCAGAAAATCCAAGTGAAGAAAGGGGTATTGCAACCACCAGGCAAGATGTTCTTGCTCTGAAGAAGACTAGGCTGTCCTTCATCATCCGTGCCCGGACTGGGTTCACCTACCAACTACTCAAGAAAGCGGAGGCCGCGCCAGAGGGTCGAACGACAGCAAATGTCTACCTCGAGGGACCTTATGGTGGCTTACACCTGATGCATTCGTATGGAACGGTAATGCTGATCGCGGGTGGCATTGGCATCACTCACCAAGTGCCTCACGTTCGTGACCTTGTTGCAGGCTATGCAAATGGGACCGTGGCAGCACGGAGAATTCTATTGGTCTGGATCATTCAAGTTCCAGAGCATCTTGAGTGGATCCGGCCGTGGATGACAGAGATCCTTGCAATGGAGAAACGACGAGATGTTCTCAGGATCATGCTCTTCATCAGCCGTCCGAGGTCGACCAAAGAAATTCATAGCCCCTCAGCCACTGTCCAGATGTTTCCCGGCAGGCCAAACATCGAAACCCTCATCGACATGGAGATCGATCATCAAGTCGGCGCCTTTGGCGTATCGGTATGCGGCAGTGGCTCGCTCAGTGACGATGTACGCAGTGCTGTCAGAGCGAGGCAACACCGGACAAATATCGACTTCACTGAGGAAGCGTTCTCATGGTAGACCGTGAGAAGCGCTTCATCACTAAGTGAGGCTTGTATATATATTCTGTATATTTGACGCATTGGGCGGGCGATGTTTTGAGGTTGGAAGCGAGCATTTTGGTCACGGCGCACAGGTTAAGACAAGCGAATTGTTTACAAAGATATCTCAGAAAAACAGAGTCTCAATGATTAGAACAGATCAGGCGAAATGCGCCATAGAATATGATCTCCAGGATGTAGAGTAGAGGCACGACTGTCGCACATATCAAAAGAGAAAATGACTGCCAGCGAGGCAGTAAGCAAAGTTATATCTACCACCTGACCTGTTGAAAGTGCTGTTGTGGATCGAAGTCGTGGATGTCGAGTCTAAGAATTAATCGGAGTGCCAGTGACCAGCTCCGCACCTGACCCGGGGGATTTGGCTTGGCGCGCGAACGTAACCTTAGTGGATTGAGCTCATCAGTCTGGTAGCTCCCTCAATACAACACGAGTCCAAAGCTTACTTGATCTGCTAATATTTTTTGACCTCGACGACCTACTGAGTCTAAACATTCCGCTAGCCTTATTTGTGCAGTCTCTCTTCGTCCCTGCTCAACAGCTACCAGCTGTCCTGTACTGGCTCCTGCGCTGTCCCTTCCAGTTACATCACTCCGCACCTCACACCGGTCATCAGCCGGTGACCCTGGACCACACTTGGTGCACCCGCTCTTACTCGTAGCCTGGCCACCTCCACGATCGAATTTAAAGAGCCCCATTAGGTCCATCTTCTCTTTCCAACTCAGGCATTTCGTTCGAAGAAAGCGCAACTCGCCGGCTCTAAATCAGCAGCAATGGGTCTCGTATACATTGAATACGTCGACGCCAATAAGGTCTATGGCTGTAAGAAGTGCAAGGCCCATCTCGCCGATTATGAAGCTATCATGAGCCGTGTAAGTCTGCCATTTGTTACTATTCTTAGTTGGTGCTCAACTTCTAGAACGTGCATGCTTCGGTAATGTTATGCCTGCTCTATTTTTTGCACTCGTTAAGCTCAATGCTAATGTGTTTGCGCAGAACTTCCGTGGTCAGCATGGCAAGGCCTATCTCTTCGACAAGGTCGTCAACATCGACGCTGGGGAGCCGGAGAAGCGCAATATGACCACCGGGGCCCATACCGTTCGCGATATCTCCTGTCGTCAGTGCGGAACTTTGGTCGGCTGGAGATACGACAAGGCTGAAGAGGCAAGCGAAAAATATAAGGAGAACCACTTCATTCTCGAGGGAGAGCTCATTACCTTCGTCACCAATTAAGGCAAGTCCTGCTGCTTAGTCTGCAAGAGGGCCAGGCCCAGAGGTTTCATAGTGGACATATTCGTCCGACGACTTCGACAGCAAATCGGTCCCCTTCATGATGGTAAATTGGTGGATGGAATGCAAGCTGTCGATTTTGGTGTTTTGGTTAGCTGGTTTGGTGGAGTTGGATGAAATATCAAGTGGCGCCCAGAGTTACAACAATATTGGTTGGGACGGGTAATGCTGATTTCGGGCTGGGGTATGGTTCAGTTAGAAGGGTGTGATAATATGAATATATGACTACAAACGATCCACGGCTCTAGTGTCAATGCATATTGGTCCTAACTAAGTATAGTATAGAGAAGTGAATAGCCATATCTCGGTCTAAGTTGCCGAGGCAGCCTACAGGACTCTCGAGATCTTGCCGCTGAGAAATGCACACAGGTTACGCTGCTTCTTGCCATTTAGTAGGTGCTAACTAGCTTCTCCGAACCAGAACAGCTCAACCCGACCATTCAGAGGTTCGAAATATACGTGGGCGATGGGTAGACTCGCAACTCAAGCCAACGTTGGAACAGCTCCGTTCTCCATTCCAAGATGCCGTCTTCAACGATTTACCCCGCCATTCCCCGCATGCTGTCACCGTACTTGTCCCTCCACGTCGATCCCATATGAGGTGCATATCCGCGTCCTGAGCATAATTACATCAGCTCCGTCTCTCTTCTCTGCATCGTGACAGCGCCGAGTTACTTCAAACATTGTTACACGTCCATGTATAGCATCGGAGCATCAGCCTTACCAACATCAAAATGTCCAGTGCCACGATGAAAGCTGTCGTCTTCGACGGCCCACACAAGGTTTCTCTGCAGGACAGGCCAATTCCTCAAATCCAGGCGGCGACAGATATCATTGTTGCAGTCACTTACACTGCGCTATGTGGCTCGTGAGTGAAGGCTATGAGCGAAGACTTGATAGTGAGCACGCTGCTAATTGCAAGCCAGGGAGCTTCATGTCCTTCGCGGTCACCAACCCAGCCCCACGGGTATGTCAAGGTGCTGCAGGAACGCCTCGAGCGCACCTCAGTTAAAACCATTTACCCATGCACAAGTGGTAAAAAAATGATGCTAACAATACATTGAGGTTTCATTATGGGCCACGAATTCACAGGCACAGTTAAGGAGGTGGGAAGCGAAGTGAAGACTGTCAAAGTTGGAGACAAAATTGTTTCTCCGTTCACAGTTTCCTGGTACATTTCCCATTTTTCAGCGACAGCTGGTTCTCACTAACAAGGTACAGCTCCAACTGCTTCTATTGCAAGAACGGCTTCTCGTCTCGATGCGAAAAAGTGCTTCTCTTTGGTTCTGCCGCTCTCGATGGAGCTCAAGCCGAGTTCGTCAGAGTTCCGTATGCAGATGGCACAGTTGTAAAGGCGCCGGAGGGCATCGATGACAAGGTCCTCGTACTCATGGCAGACATCTTCCCGACAGGCTTCTTCGGTGCCACTAACGCTTTCAAAAACATGACGAAGGAGCATATTTCCGATGCCGTCGTCGTGGTGATTGGCTGTGGCCCTGTAGGTCTCTGCGCCATCATTGCCGCCTTGAGCTTTGAGCCGAAGCACGTCTTTGCTGTTGATAGTGTTGATAGTCGTTTGGATCTCGCGAAGAGTCTCGGAGCCGAGCCTTTAAACTTCATGAAGGACAAGGCTGGCATGGAGAAGAGAGTCAAGGAGATGACCGAGGGCAGAGGCGCCGATGCCGTGATCGAAGTAGTCGGACTGAGCCCAGCCCTCAAGACTGGCTTTGAGCTCCTGCGTCCTTGGGGTGTCATCAGCAGCATCGGTGTCCACAATGCAGAGGTAAACAGCACCTCTCTAGGAAAGGTCCCGTTGGCTAACAGTTCTACCAGATCCCATGGTCTGGCAACCAGGCATATGGTAAGAACATAACGTTACAGATGGGTAGATGTCCAGTGAGATCAATTTTCCCACAAGCTCTAGCACTTCTGCAGAAGAAGCAAGACTCTCTAAGGTGAGTGGTACCCCATGACGCCAAAAAATAAACCACTCTAACTCAAAGCAGTTTCATGTTCGACAAAATACTGCCTCTGTCCGAGGCGCTGGAGGGCTATGAGATCTTCGACAGGATGCAAGCGCAGAAGGTAGTCTTTACCATTCCGGGGAAGCAATGAGCACAGGGCATGTGATATAACTATCAATTCTGTCTCGGTTTAACTATACCGTCGTGCACAATGTAATAAACAATGGTACTGTCATCGTGAAGCGTCGCTAGCAGGACCCTCTTCTGACGATTGTGGCCGCGCCAATTGGCGCCAACTTCGCTATCCATGTCCTCTGCGGAGTCGAGTGTAGATGGTGGAAGTGTAGTAATTGAATCGAATATCTCGGCAAACTGCCTCAAGCTCCATTTTTCTCCCAAGTGGGTGGGCAGTACCCACTCCTGTTCTGGCTCCTGTGGGATTGTTCCACCGGACGCATGCTCGGTCTTGAGAATTTCCGCCTGCTCGTCTGGATGAACGTATGCTCTTCGGGGCGGCAACCCAGATATCAGTGGCCTTACTAGCGCAGTTCCGGTAACAGGAGATGTCGTGTGAACAGAAAGCTCGCTCCAATCTTGTTGGTGTTTGAGGTTGTATAATACTGTGGCTGCAAGGTCGTGTAGATGCGCAGGCTGATTTGTGTGTCGCGATCCCCCTGCTGCACGAGAAAAGAGCCCGTGCAGGTGAGAGTCAGTGATTTGGGATTCCGTGGCCATCATGTTGCTCGCAAGTGTTGTTGTTATTGCCAATGCCGATGGTGAGACGCTGAACATGATATGCCGCAAGGCTGGGGGAAGGAAGGCTATGCTGCTCTGCCAATATTAGTCAGCAAGCGTCAGCGATCAGGGCGTGGGTAGACTGACACCCCTAGGTGCCTGAGGCAATTATTATTTTGAGTTTGCGCTATTCTCAAAGCGCACTCAAAAGCCCTACTTATGCACCCTATGGCCACGCACGAACAGATAGGTAGCAG
>RCNJ01000328.1_pt1 | contig 22151 bp, 38 predicted proteins | sample 2041171 | NCBI WGS metagenome assembly RCNJ01 (sample SAMN09708213, study PRJNA481090) | feces metagenome | biome: feces | host: Pygoscelis adeliae | place: Antarctica: Rookery Lake | collected 2010-03-01 | reverse complement strand
CTAGTAGAAATGGAAGTAAGAGAATTACTTTCAGAGTATGAGTTTGACGGGGATAATACTCCAATAATAGTAGGATCAGCATTAAAAGCATTAGAAGACCCAGCAAGTGAGTGGGGAGACAAAATAATGGAACTAATGGACGCTGTAGACGAGTATATCCCAACTCCAGAGAGAGACACGGATAAACCATTCTTAATGCCAGTAGAGGATATATTCACTATTACAGGTAGAGGAACAGTTGCAACAGGTAAAGTAGAAAGAGGAATACTGAAAATCCAAGATGATTTAGAGTTAGTAGGATTTGGAGATTCTAAGAAAGTAGTATGTACTGGAATTGAAATGTTTAAAAAGTTATTACCAGAAGCTCAAGCAGGAGATAACATAGGAGCACTTCTTAGAGGAGTAACAAGAGAAGAAATTGAGAGAGGTCAAGTACTAGCAGCGCCTGGAACAATAACTCCACACACAAAGTTCGAAGGAGAAGTATATGTGTTAAGTAAAGAAGAAGGTGGACGTCACACTCCATTTTTCGACGGATACAGACCTCAGTTCTATCTTAGAACAATGGACGTAACAGGATCGATTGAATTAGAAGAAGGCGTAGAGATGGTAATGCCAGGAGATAACGCAAAATTCACAATCGAATTAATCACTTCAGTAGCACTAGAAGTAGGATTAAGATTCGCAGTACGTGAAGGTGGAAGAACAGTAGCATCAGGAGTAGTTACTAAAATAGTAGAATAATTATATATGTATATATAAGGAATAGATAAATACAAAAGATTAGGTTATATAACCTAGTCTTTTTTTATGTTTAAATATAGTTATGATAGTTATTTATTATTGTTATATTATTATTGACATATAATTTTTTTTATGATAATTTATATAAAGTAGTATAAATGGAAAAGTATAGAGGGGCTTGACCCTTCTTTTGTTTTGTATTTTATTTAAAAAACATGATAAAAATAAAAGAATTTATAAAAAGACTTGTTTTTTATATGAATTTCATATAGAATACTATGGTATGCAGTTAACACATGCGATGAGACAAAAGGTTGCTTAATTTGATTAAGGAGATTTTTGTTGAGAATGTCCGGCCAAGAGCTGGGCGCTAGATTGTCGTTCAACCAAAATATAATACACCCGGTTGAGTGTATCGGCAATTATTGTCGTATGAAGACATAATAACATGCGATAGAGGGAGGTAACTGTAAAATGGCAAACAAAGAGAAGATAAGAATAAGATTAAAGGCTTATGATCATGAAGTACTTGATTCATCAGCAGCTAAAATAGTAGAAACTGCTAAAAGAACAGGAGCTAGTGTGTCAGGACCAATTCCACTACCAACTGAGAAGCAAGTAATAACAGTTTTAAGATCAGTTCACGTATTTAAGACTGCTAGAGAGCAATTCGAACAAAGAACTCATAAAAGACTGATTGATATTCTAAAGCCTACACCAAAAACTGTAGATTCATTAATGAAATTAAATCTACCAGCAGGTGTGGATATAGAAATTAAATTATAAATTAAAAGTATTTAAGTGGAGATATAAAAACACTCTACTTAGTATGATTGCAAATTGCAATCCGCTGTAAGATAATAGGAGGTGTTTATTTTGAAAAGTATATTAGGTAAAAAAGTAGGAATGACTCAAGTGTTTACTGAGGATGGAGAAGTAATACCAGTTACTGTAGTAGAAGCAGGACCAGTAGTGGTAACACAAAAAAAATCAGTAGAGATAGACGGATATAGTGCTATTCAAATGGGATATGGTGAAGTTAAAGAAAAAAGAGTAAATAAGCCATTAAAAGGTCATTTCGATAAATCGGATATAGATTATAAAAAAGTATTAACAGAAGTTAGATGTGAAAACACTGACGAATACGAAGTAGGACAAGAGTTGAAAGCTGATTTATTTGAAGCTGGAGACAAGGTAAACGTAGTGGGTACATCTAAAGGTAAGGGATTCCAAGGTAACATTAAGAGACACAACCAAAGTCGTGGACCTATGAGTCACGGTTCTAGGTATCACAGAGGAGTAGGAGCACTAAGTGCAGCATCTTCTCCAGGACGTGTATTTAAAGGAAGAAATCTACCAGGACATATGGGACATCAAAGAGTAACAGTTAAGAACTTAGAAGTAGTTAGAGTAGATTCTGAGAACAACTATCTTTTAGTTAAAGGTGCGGTTCCAGGACCAAAAGGTGGACTTATAACTATAAAAGAGAGTATGCACACTAAATAGTTAATTTGTACAGAAAGGAGGAAATTAAATGCCAAAGGTATCTTTATATAATGTTTCAGGAGAACAAGTTGGAGACTTAGAATTAAGTGATTCTGTATTTGGAATAGAAGTTAACCAACATGTTCTATATGAAGTAGTAAAAAATCAACTAGCAAACAAAAGACAAGGTACTCAATCTACTAAGAATAGATCTGAAGTTAGAGGTGGAGGAAGAAAACCTTGGAGACAAAAGGGAACAGGTAGAGCTCGTCAAGGAAGTATTAGATCACCACAATGGAAGGGTGGAGGAGTAGTATTTGCTCCAAAACCAAGAGACCATAGTTACAAAGTTCCTAAAAAAGTAAGAAAATTAGCTATGAAATCAGCATTGAGTTCAAAAGTTTCTAGTGAAGAGATATTAGTTTTAGACTCTTTAAGTTTAGAAGCTCCAAAGACTAAAGAAATAGTTAAGATGTTAAAGGATAATAATGCAACTAAAAAAGCACTAATAGTTATGGCAGATAAAGATGAAAATCTAATAAGATCAACTAAAAACATACAAGGAGTAGAAACTACTTTAGTAAACACTCTTAATGTTTATGATATATTAAGACATGATTTATTTATCATAACAAAAGATGCTGTTAAAAAAGTAGAGGAGGTGTATGCATAATGCATAATCCGCACGATATTATTATTAAACCAATAGTTACGGAAAAAAGCATGGATGACATGAGTGAAAACAAATACACTTTCGTTGTAGATAAGAGATCTAACAAGACAGAAATTAGATCAGCAGTAGAAGAAGTATTTGACGTTACAGTAGCTAGAGTAAATACTATGAACATGATAGGTAAGGTAAAGAGACAAGGAGCTACTAGCGGAAGAAGATCTAACTGGAAAAAAGCTATAGTTACATTAACTCCAGATAGTAAAGGTATAGAATTCTTTGAGGGAATGTAATAAAGAAATTAAGTAAGAGGAGGGACAGAAAATGGCTATTAAAAACTTTAAACCAACTTCACCAGGTAGGAGAACGATGACGGTATCTGACTTTGCAGAAATAGGTAAAGAGAAGCCACAAAAAGCGTTACTTTCTGCTAGAAATAGAAAAGCTGGAAGAAATGCTCATGGTAAGATAACAGTTCGCCATAGAGGTGGTGGAGCTAAAAGAAAATATAGAATGATAGATTTCAAAAGAAATAAAGATGGAATACCTGGAAAAGTTGCATCAGTAGAGTATGATCCAAATAGAACTGCAAACATAGCACTTATAAATTATGCAGATGGTGAAAAAAGATATATACTTGCACCTAATGGACTTAAGGTAGGAGATACTGTAGAGTCAGGTGTAGAAGCAGATATAAAAGTAGGTAATGCATTACCACTACAGAACATGCCTGTAGGTACTATAATTCATAATGTTGAATTAAAATCTGGAAAAGGTGGACAGCTAGCAAGATCAGCTGGAAATTCAGCTCAACTTATGGCTAAAGAAGGTAACTATGCTCAAATTAAACTTCCATCAGGAGAGTTTAGATTAGTAAGAATAGAGTGTAGAGCTACTATTGGTCAAGTTGGAAACAGAGAGCACGAATTGCTTACAATAGGTAAAGCCGGAAGAAAGAGACATTTAGGATTCAGACCAACAGTTAGAGGTAGTGTAATGAACCCTAACGATCACCCTCACGGTGGTGGAGAAGGTAGAACTCCGATTGGTATGCCAAGTCCAGTTACTCCATGGGGTAAACCAACACTTGGATATAAAACTCGTAAAAAGCAAAAGAAATCAAACAAATATATTGTTAGAGAAAGAAAAAGAAAAAATAAATAAATTAATCGCTTAATATCTTTAAGTATGAAAGGAGGAACGTATATGGGTAGATCACTTAAAAAAGGACCTTTCGCTGATGATCATTTAATGAAGAAAGTAGAAGCATTAAATGAGAGTAATGACAAAAAAGTTATAAAAACATGGTCACGTCGTTCAACAATATTCCCGCAAATGATGGGGCATACAATAGCTGTTCATGACGGAAGAAAACATGTACCAGTTTATGTTACAGAAGATATGGTTGGTCATAAATTAGGAGAGTTCGCTCCTACGAGAATGTTTAGAGGTCATGGTCAAGCAACAACAGAAAAAGCAACTAGTTTATTATAGAGATGAGGAGGGAATCCGAGTGGAAGCTAAAGCTATCGCTAAATATGTACGTATTGCACCGAGAAAAGTTAATTTAGTAGCAGCAGAAGTTAGAGGTAAAAGTATAGATGAAGCTATCGCAATACTTAAATTTACACCTAGAAGAGGCGCTAAAGAATTAGGAAAAGTTTTAAAATCAGCAATTGCAAACGCTGAAAACAACTTAGATTTAGATAGAGATAATTTATATGTTTCAAAAGCTTATGCTGATCAAGGTCCTACATTAAAAAGATTTAGACCAAGATCACAAGGTAGAGCATATTCGATATTAAAAAGATCAAGTCATATAGGAATAGAAGTATCAGAAAGAGAATAATTAAAGAAGGAGGGATATTATGGGTCAGAAAATAAACCCACACGGATTTAGAGTTGGTGTTATAAAAGACTGGGATTCAAAATGGTTCGCAGATAAAAAGGATTTCGGTGATTTATTAGTAGAAGACAACAGCATTCGTAAATATGTTAAAGAAAAATTATTTGTAGCTGGTATATCAAAGATAGAAATTGAAAGAGCAGCTAATAGAATAAAACTTAACATACACACTGCAAAGCCAGGAATGGTAATAGGTAAGGGTGGAACAGGAGTAGAAGCGGTTAGAAAAGATTTAGAAGAAATGACAGGAAAAAGAGTTAACGTAAACGTTGAAGAAGTTAAAGTTCCAGAAAAGGATGCTCAATTAGTAGCAGAAAATATTGCTGGACAATTAGAGAGAAGAATAGCGTTTAGAAGAGCTATGAAGCAAACAATGCAAAGAACTCTAAGAACTGGAGTTCAAGGTATAAAGACTCAAGTTTCTGGAAGAGTTGGTGGAGCAGATATGGCTAGAACTGAAGGGTATCATGAAGGAACTATACCATTACAAACATTAAGAGCAGATATCGATTATGGTTTTGCTGAAGCGGATACAACTTACGGTAAACTTGGAGTAAAAGTATGGTTATATAAAGGTGAAGTACTTCCAACTACAACAAGTACACCAGAAAAAAAGGAAGTAAAAAAAGAAAATAAGAGAAACGAAAAATAGTTAAGACATGTACGAAGGGAGGAATCAGTCATGTTAATGCCTAAGAGAGTAAAACGTCGTAGAGTGCATAGAGGTAGAATGAAAGGTAAAGCTATTCGTGGAAACACAATAACTTACGGAGATTATGGATTACAAGCATTAGAACCAGCTTGGATTACATCTAATCAGTTAGAGGCCGCTAGACGTGCTATGACTAGATACGTAAAAAGAGGGGGAAAAATCTGGATTAAGGTATTCCCTGATAAACCAGTAACACAAAAACCAGCTGAAACTCGTATGGGTGCTGGAAAAGGATCACCAGAATATTGGGTAGCGGTTGTTAAACCAGGAAGAGTAATGTTTGAAATAGCAGGAGTATCAGAAAAAGTAGCTAGAGAAGCAATGAGACTAGCAATGCACAAATTGCCAATCAGATGTAAATTTATAATTCATGAGAATGTAGGAGAGGGTGGTGAAGCTAATGAAAGCTAACGAATTCCGTCAATTATCGTCACAAGAATTGGGAAGCAAGTTAACTGAGTTAAAGGGAGAATTATTTAACTTAAGATTTCAATTAGCTACAGGTCAATTAGATAACCCAATGAGAATTAAATCAGTTAGAAAAGATATTGCACGTGTAAAAACAATTATTAGAGAAGAAGAAATCAAAGCAGTTAATGCATAGTAGCTTAATCGAAAGAGAGGAGGGCTAGTTAAAATGGAAAGAAATCATAGAAAAGTTAAGACAGGCCGCGTGGTAAGTGATAAGATGGAAAAAACTGCAGTAGTTGCTGTAGAAGCATTTATTACTCACCCATTATACGGTAAGCGTATGACAAAAACCACAAAATTTAAAACTCATGATGAGAATAATGAATGTGGAATAGGGGATACTGTTAAAATAATGGAAACTAGACCGGTAAGTAAAGATAAAAGATGGAGATTAGTAGAGATACTACAAAAAGCAAAATAATCCCTATGTTTCGAAAGGAGGGTAACTCGATATGATTCAAACAGAATCGCATGTAAAAGTAGGAGATAACTCGGGTGCTAGAGAGTTATTAGTTATAAAAGTTTTAGGTGGGTCAAGAAGAAGATATGCTAGTGTTGGTGACATTGTTACTGCTTCTGTAAAAATTGCAACACCAGGCGGTGTTGTTAAAAAAGGAGAAGTAGTTAAGGCTGTTATAGTGAGAACTGCTAAAGAGATTAGAAGATCTGACGGAAGCTATATTAAATTTGATGAAAATGCTGCTGTTGTAATTAAAGATGACAGATCTCCAGTAGGAACTCGTATATTCGGACCAGTTACTAGAGAGTTAAGAGAAGGTAACTTTATGAAAATAATATCATTAGCACCTGAAGTACTATAAGAGGAGGTGTACGTAAATGCACGTTAAAAAAGGCGATACAGTAGTTGTTATAGCAGGAAAAGACAAAGGAAAGACAGGTAAGATTTTAGCTGCAATGCCTAAGCAAGAAAGAGTAATTGTAGAAGGAGTTAACGTAGTAGTTAAACATCAAAAACCTACACAAGAAATGCAACAAGGTGGAAGAATGGAACAAGAGGGAAGCATACACGTTTCAAACGTAATGTTTTATTCAAACAAAGAGAAAAAAGGCGTAAGAATTGGCCATAAAATAGATAATGGTAAAAAAGTAAGAGTTAGTACAAGCGGGGAAGTTTTAGATTAATAGAGTTAGAGTTGGAAGGAGGTAAACAATATGACTACACGTCTAAAAGAAAAGTATTCTACAGAAGTTATTCCAGCACTTATGGAAAAGTTTCAGTATAGCAATGTAATGGAAGTTCCTAAACTAGAAAAGATCGTATTGAACATGGGATTAGGTGAAGCTAGAGAAAATCCAAAAGTAATGGAGTCTGCTGTAGAAGAATTAGGACTTATATCAGGACAGAGACCAGTAGTAACAAAAGCTAAAAAATCAGTAGCGAACTTTAAACTTCGTGAAGAAATGCCAGTAGGTGCAAAAGTAACATTAAGAGGGAAAAAGATGTATGAGTTCCTTGATAAATTAATGAATATATCTCTACCAAGAGTTAGAGACTTTAGAGGAGTTTCTGCAACTTCATTTGACGGAAGAGGAAACTATGCAATGGGTGTAAAAGAGCAATTAATTTTTCCTGAGATCGACTATGACAAAATAGATTCTATAAAAGGAATGGACATAATAGTTGTAACTACAGCTAATAGCGATGAAGAATCGAAAGGATTTTTATCACTTATGGGAATGCCTTTTAAAAAGTAGAAAAGGAGGGAAAATAAATGGCTAGAAAAGCTATAAAAAACAAACAACAAAAGAAACAGAAATTCTCTTCGAGAGAATACAATAGATGCAAGATTTGCGGTAGAGTTCACGGGTATTTAAGAAAATTTGGAGTTTGCCGTATCTGCTTTAGAGAGTTAGCACATAAAGGACAGATTCCAGGAGTTAGAAAAGCAAGTTGGTAAAAGTTGTTAAAATGGAAGGAGGTAGATTATAATGGTTATGACAGATCCAGTAGCGGATATGCTTACGAGAATAAGAAATGCAAGTAATGCTAAACATCAAACTGTTGATATACCGGGTTCTAATATGAAAAAATCTTTAGCGGAAATTCTACTAGAAGAAGGTTTTATTAAAGGATTCGATTTAATAGAAGATGGAAAACAAGGTATTTTAAGAATACAATTAAAGTATGGACAAAATAAAGAGAAATTAATAACTGGTATAAAGAAAATCTCTAAACCAGGACTGAGAGTATATGTTAAAAGCGATGAAGTTCCAAGAGTTTTAGGTGGACTTGGAATTGCAATCCTCTCAACTTCAAAAGGGATTGTAACTGATAGATCAGCTAGAGAACAGAGTATGGGTGGAGAAGTAATCTGCTACGTATGGTAGAAAAGAACATTTAAGAATAGGAGGTGCAGCTTTGTCAAGAATAGGATTAAAGCCAATAGATGTTCCTGAGGGAGTAGACGTTACTATAGAAAACAATAATGTAGTAGTTAAAGGACCAAAAGGGACATTAGAGAAAAGTATAGACCAAGATTTAACTATCAATATGGAAGACAGCATAATCACTGTAGCTCGTCCTTCAGATAGAAAAGAGCATAGATCATTACACGGACTATCAAGAACATTAATTGCTAACATGATTGAAGGTGTTACAGATGGATTTTCAAAAACACTAGAAATAGTTGGTGTTGGATATCGTGCGCAAAAGGATGGGACTAAATTAATATTAAACTTAGGATTCTCACACCCAGTAGAGATGGAAGATCCAGAAGGTTTAACAGTAGAAGTTCCAGCTAATAATAAAATTATAATAAGTGGAGCTAACAAAGAAAATGTTGGAAGCCATGCTGCAGTAATAAGAGAGTTAAGAAAACCAGAGCCTTATAAAGGTAAAGGTGTTAAATACAAAGGCGAACATGTAAGACGTAAGGAAGGTAAGACAGGTAAGTAGGATAGAAGGGAGTGTTAACAGGTGCTTAAGAAAATAAACAGTAATAAGAAAAGACAAATAAGACAGTTTAAAGTAAGAAATAAAATAAGTGGAACTCCTGAGAGCCCGAGATTAAATGTGTACAGAAGTAACAATCATATATATGCACAAATAATTGATGATTTTGCTGGAAAAACACTAGCTTCGGCTTCAACTTTAGATAAGGACTTAAACCTATCTTCAACTGGAAACAAAGAAGCTGCAAGAGAAGTTGGTAAATCAGTAGCTAAGAAAGCATCAGATAAAGGCATTGAAAAAGTTGTATTTGATAGAGCTGGATATTTATATCATGGTAGAGTCAAAGAACTTGCTGATGGAGCAAGAGAAGGCGGATTAAGATTCTAGATAAAGGAGGTAAAAATATGAATCGCGAAGAGATAGATGTAGAAGCGTTAGACCTACAAGAACGAGTTATTAATATAAATCGTGTAGCTAAAGTAGTTAAAGGTGGAAGAAACTTTAGATTTAGTGCACTTGTAGTTGTTGGTGATGAAAACGGGCATGTTGGAATAGGAATGGCTAAGGCACAAGAAATCCCTGAAGCTATAAGAAAAGCTATACAAGATGCTAAAAAACATATAATTGAAGTACCAATGGTTGGTACAACAATACCTCACGAAACTATAGGAGAATTTGGAGCAGGAGAAGTATTACTTAAACCAGCTTCAGAGGGTACTGGAGTTATCGCGGGTGGACCAGTTCGTGCTGTTATAGAACTAGCTGGTATAAGAGATTTAAGAGGAAAATCATTAGGAACTAGTAATCCTCGTAACATGGTTAATGCAACAATGCAAGCTTTAAGTCAACTTAAAAAAGCTGAAGATGTTGCTAGACTAAGAGGTAAATCTGTAGAAGAATTACTAGGTTAGGGGGGAATACCTTGGCTAAATTACAAATTAAATTAACAGGAAGTAAAATTGGAAGATCACAAAAGCAATTAGCAACAATACAAGCTCTTGGCCTGAAGAAAATAGGTCAAATGGTTGAAAAAGAAGATACTCCTCAGTTAAGAGGTATGATAGAAAAAGTTAACCATATGATTATAGTTAACAATTAATGTTAAATGAGGTAAGAGGAGGTGTAAGGTAATGAAATTACATGAATTAAAACCTAATAAAGGTGGAAGCGTTAAATCTACAAAGAGATTAGGTAGAGGTACTGGATCAGGACAAGGTAAAACTGCTGGTAAAGGACATAAAGGACAAAATGCACGTTCAGGTAAAGGAACAAGACTTGGATTTGAAGGTGGACAAATGCCTATATACAGAAGATTACCTAAAAGAGGATTTACAAATATATTTGCTAAAGAGTATGCTGTTGTAAATTTATCAGTTTTAAATGATAAATTTGAAGATAATACAGAAGTTACTCCAGAACTATTAGTAGAAGCAGGCATATTAAAGAAATTATATGACGGTGTTAAAATACTAGGTGATGGAAACTTAGAGAAGAAACTTACTGTTAAAGCTAATAAGTTTAGTAAATCAGCTACTGAAAAAATTGAGGCAAACGGAGGAAAGGTAGAGGTGATTTAATTGCTATCAACCCTTAAAAATGCTTGGAAGATCCCAGAACTAAGAAAAAAGATAATATTTACACTTATGATGTTACTTGTTTTTAGACTGGGATCAAGCATTCCTGTGCCAGGAATGAAGGCAGAAGTAATAAATCAGATGTTTGACGGCCAAGCCGGAGGACTGTTAGATTTTATTAACCTTATGGCGGGAGGAGCATTTAAGAACTTTACGATATTTGCATTAAATATCTACCCATATATTACTGCATCAATAATATTACAATTACTTACAATTGCTATTCCGAGTTTAGAAGCTTTAAGTCAAGAAGGCGAAGTAGGTAGAAAAAAAATAGCTCAGTATACAAAGTATGGAACAATAGTACTTGCACTTATACAAGCTACAGGAATAAGTTTAGGATTCTTTAGACAAGCATTAATAAATGATAGTCCATTATCTGTTGCAGTTGTAATTATAACCTTAACTGCAGGAACAGCGTTCTTAATGTGGTTAGGAGAACAGATAACTGAAAAAGGAATTGGAAATGGAATATCATTAATTATATTTATAGGTATTGTTTCTAGTGCTCCAGGAGGAATAATTAAGATGTACGAATCTGTTAAAGCAGGGACTGCTAGCATAGGAGCAGTAGTAGGATTCTTAGTAATAGCTCTAGCTATAATAGTAGGAGTTATCATTATTCAAGAGGGACAAAGAAAAATACCAGTACAATATGCTAAAAGAGTTGTAGGAAGAAAAGTATATGGTGGACAAAGTACTCATATACCAATGAAAGTATTAATGGCAGGAGTAATTCCAGTAATATTCTCAACTTCATTACTACAGACACCACAATTGATGGCTTTATTCTTCGAAGGTGGATTTGCAGACTTTATAGAAAAATACTTATCAGTAGGATCACCTATTGGTATATGGATATACTCAATATTAAATGTGCTTTTAATAATATTCTTTACGTATTTCTATACAGCAATGCAGTTCAATCCTATTGAATATTCAACAAACTTAAAGCAAAATGGTGGTTTCATACCTGGAATAAGACCAGGTAAACCAACTTCAGACTATTTAACTAAAGTATTATCACGAATAACACTTGCTGGTGGAGTAGCGCTAGCAATAATAGCAACACTTCCAGTAATAGTAGAATCTATAGTTCAACTAAACATTCAGTTTGGTGGAACAGCGATACTAATAGTAGTAGGTGTTGTAATAGAAACTGTTAAGCAAATTGAATCACAAATGCTTATGAGACATCATAAAGGTTTCTTAAACAAATAGGCTCCTTGGGAGGAGATATAATTGAAACTTGTTTTATTAGGACCACCTGGTGCGGGAAAAGGAACTCAAGCATCAGAAATAGTAAAGAAGTACAGTATACCTCATATATCAACAGGAGATATTTTAAGAAAGAATATTAGTGAAGGTACTGAATTAGGAAAAGAAGCAAAAGATTATATGGATAAAGGATCTTTAGTTCCAGATAACCTAGTTGTAGCTTTAATCAAAGACAGATTATCAGAATCTGACTGTAAAGATGGATTTTTATTAGATGGATTTCCAAGAACAGTTGAACAAGCAGATGAACTAGATACTGAACTTAAAAATCTTGACTATAAATTAGATAAAGTATTAAACATCGATGTAAATAAAGATGCTTTAATAGAAAGAATAACAGGAAGAAGAATATGTAAAGATTGCGGAGCAACTTTTCATATAAAATTCAACCCACCAAAAGAAGAAGGTAAATGTGATAAATGTGAAGGAGAGCTGTCACAAAGAGCTGACGACACAGAAGAAACAGTTACTAATAGAATTGGTGTTTATTCTAAACAAACAGAACCTCTAATTAATTACTATAAAGAAAAAGGAATAATCGCTAACATTAATGGAGATCAAGACATTGATAAAGTGTTTTCTGACATAGTAAATGTATTGGAGAGTATTTAAATGATAATAATAAAAAGCAAGAGAGAAATTGAGAAACTTAGAGAGGCTGGGAGAGTTGTTGCAGAGACCCATGCCTTTCTTAAAGAATTAATAGAACCAGGTATAACAACTGGTGAGCTAGATAGAAGAGCAGAAGAGTTTATAAAGAAAAAAGGATCTGTACCAGCTTTTAAAGGTTACGGAGGTTTTCCAGGAAGTATATGTGCTTCTATAAATGAAGAAGTAGTTCATGGAATCCCTGGTAAGAAAGAATTAAAGGATGGAGATATTATTAGTTTAGATATAGGATCGATAGTTGATGGATACTACGGAGATAGTGCTAAAACTCATCCTGTAGGAGAAATATCTGAAGAAAACAAAAAACTTATAGCAGTAACTAGACAATCTTTCTATGAAGGAATCAAGTTTGCTAAAGTCGGATATAGACTATCAGATATTTCAAATGCAATTCAAACTTATGCAGAAGGCGAAGGATTTTCGATTGTTAGAGATTTTGTAGGACACGGAATCGGTCAAGAAATGCATGAGGAACCACAGATTCCTAATTATGGACCAGCAGGTAAAGGTCCGAGATTAAGAGAAGGAATGGCATTAGCTATAGAACCAATGGTTAATATAGGAACTCATCGTGTGAAAGTACTTGAAGATGATTGGACTGTAATAACTTCTGATGGTAAAAATTCAGCTCACTATGAGCATACTATAGCTATAACTAATGATGAACCTAGAATTTTGAGTTTACTCTAATGAATAAAGAAGGTGAGAGCTTATGGATACGACTTCTGACATTAAAGTAGGTCAAGTAGTAAAATCAAAAGCTGGAAGAGATAAGGATAAATTATTTATTGTACTAGATATAGTAGATGACTTTTATGTGTTACTAGTTGATGGTAGACTTAGAAAGCTTGAAACTCCAAAAACGAAAAACATAAAACATGTCATGATATATAATAGTATAGTAGATGATTTATCGGAGAAAAAAGCTAATGAAGAAATTAATAATAGTTATATCAGAAAGGTATTAGCTCCTTTCAATAAATAGATATAAATGACTAAATGGGAGGTTCAAACATTTAATGTCTAAAAAAGATGTTATAGAGGTAGAGGGTACTGTACTTGAGGCCCTGCCAAACGCTATGTTTAAAGTAGAACTTGAGAATGGTCATGAAATACTTGCACATCTTTCTGGAAAGCTTAGAATGAACTTTATCAGAATACTGCAAGGTGACACAGTAACAATAGAGTTATCACCTTATGATTTAACAAGAGGTAGAATAACTTGGCGTAAAAAGTAGTTAGAATCAAGGAGGGTTAACCATGATAGTAAGACCATCAGTAAAGAAAATGTGTGAAAAGTGTCAGATTATTAAAAGAAACGGTAAAGTAATGGTTATATGTGATAATCCTAGACACAAGCAAAAACAAGGATAATTTTAAAAAAATTAGTTGATTTTGAAAATTAACTAGTATAATATAGTAATTATGCAATTTAAGAAAAGCGGCTGTTTAATATGAACAAGTTTAATATATATTTAGTACGTTAAGAACGTCTAGGAGGTGTAGAGTTTAATGGCTAGAATTTCAGGTGTAGACTTACCAAGAGAAAAAAGAGTAGAAATAGGCTTAACTTATATATTCGGAATCGGTAAAGCAAGATCAAATGAAATCTTAGATAAATCAGGAATTAATCCTGATACAAAAGTAAGAGATTTAACTGAGACAGAAATTAATGAACTAAGAACTACAATAGATAGCTACATGGTTGAAGGTGACTTAAGAAGAGACACATCTTTAAATATAAAAAGACTTAGAGAAATAGGTTCTGTAAGAGGCATGAGACATAGACGAGGTCTTCCAGTAAGAGGACAAAATACAAAAAATAATGCTAGAACTAGAAAAGGACCAAGAAAATCAGTAACTAAAAGTTCGCATTAATTAAATATAAGTAAAAAAGGAGGGACTTGGATTGGTAAAAAAGAATGTAAAGACACGTAGTAAAAAGAGAGTTCGTAAGAACATTGAGAGAGGTCAAGCTCATATAACTTCAACTTTTAACAATACAATGGTTACATTATCAGATACAAATGGAAATGTTCTTTCATGGGCGAGTGCAGGACAGCTTGGATTTAAAGGATCAAGAAAATCAACTCCATTTGCTGCGCAAATGGCAGCTGAAGAAGCAGCTCAAAAAGCAATGGAACATGGACTTAAAAGTGTAGAAGTTTATGTAAAAGGACCTGGATCAGGTAGAGAAGCAGCAATAAGATCATTACAAGCAACGGGACTTGAGGTTAGCTTAATTAAAGATACAACTCCAATTCCACATAACGGGTGTAGACCACCTAAACGTAGAAGAGTTTAATAAATAGAGATAATAGGAGGTGCGGTAAATGGCAAGATATACAGGACCAGTATGTAGACTTTGTCGTAGAGAGAGCCAAAAGCTTTACTTAAAAGGCGATAGATGTTTTACAGAAAAATGTGCAATAGAAAAAAGAAACTATGCTCCAGGACAGCATGGTCAAGCAAGAGCTAGAAAAATGTCAAACTACGGAATGCAATTAAGAGAGAAACAAAAGGTACGTAGATATTACGGAGTACTTGAAGGGCAAATGAGAAAATACTTTGAAGCTGCTGATAAGATGGAAGGTATTACAGGTGAAAACTTACTGAAAATACTTGAATCAAGATTAGACAACATTGTATTTAGATTAGGACTTGCAGAGTCAAGATCTCAAGCAAGACAATTAGTTACTCATGGTCATTTCTTAGTAAATGGTAAAAAGTTAGACATACCTTCATATTTAGTAAATGTTGGTGATACTATAGAAGTTAAAGATAAGAGTAAAAACTCAGTGAAAATAAAGGAACTTCAAGAAGGTCATCAAGGTAATGTATTACCATGGCTACAGTTTGATACAGAAAAATTATCAGGAGAAGTTATTAGTGAATCAACAAGAGAAGATATTGATTTACCAATAGAAGAACATTTAATAGTAGAGTTATACTCTAAGTAATTAGTATTAAGAGTTACTGAATGATAATTTAATGGATCAGAATAAGTTGCCCTCAAGATAGAAAACAAAAATTATAGGGAGGGTTAATATAAATGATAGAAATCGAAAAGCCAAAGATAGAAATTGTGGAATCAAATGAAGACAATACCTATGGGAAAATTATTGTAGAACCATTAGAAAGAGGTTACGGAAATACACTAGGTAACGCACTTAGAAGAATATTACTTTCTTCATTACCTGGTGTAGCTGTTTCATCTATAAAAATTCAAGGTGTCTTACATGAATTCTCAACAGTACCTGGTGTTTTAGAAGATGTTTCTGAATTAATATTAAATATAAAAGATATATCAGCAGTTATGCATGACGATGAGCCTGTTATGATGAAGATTGATGCTGAAGGACCTTGTGTTATAACAGCAGGAGATATAGATACAGGAGCAGATATAGATATATTAAATAAAGATCTTCATATAGCAACGCTTGAAGATGATGCAAAACTATTTATGGAACTAGAAATGGTAAAGGGTCGTGGATATGTTCCAGCTGATAAAAATAAAAAAGAAGATCAACCTATAGGTGTTTTACCAATAGATTCACTTTTTACGCCAGTAAATAAAGTGAATTATAAAGTAGAAGATACTAGAGTTGGCCAGGTAGCGGATTATGATAAACTTATATTAGAAATTTGGACTAACGGGAGTATAAAACCAGATGAAGCTGCTTCATTAGGGTCAAAGATACTGAATGAACATCTGAATCTTTTCATAAAATTAACTGAACATGTGAATGATGTTGAGATAATGGTTGAAAAAGAAGAAGATAAGAAAGAAAAAGTTCTTGAGATGACTATAGAAGAGCTAGACTTATCAGTTAGATCTTATAACTGTCTAAAACGAGCAGGAATCAACACTGTTGAGGAATTAATCGAGAAGACAGAAGATGATATGATGAAAGTTAGAAATCTTGGTAAAAAATCTCTAGAAGAAGTACAAAACAAACTTGGAGAATTAGAATTAGGTTTAAAAAATAGTGATGAATAAAACTCATTAAAGGAGGGATAAGGATGGCTAAGCAAAGAAAACTTGGACTCCCTACTGACCATAGAAAAGCTATGTTAAGAAACTTAACAACAAGCTTACTAAGAGAAGGAAAAATAAAAACAACTGAAACAAGAGCTAAAGAAGTTAGAAAAGTAGCAGAAAAAATGATAACTTTAGCTAAAAGAGGAGATTTACATGCAAGACGCCAGGTTCTTTCATACGTGTATGATGAAACTGTGGTTAAAAACCTATTTGATGAAATAGCTCCTGAATATGCAGATAGAAATGGTGGATACACTAGAGCATTAAAACTAGGACCACGTAGAGGAGACGCTGCAGAATTAGTAATATTAGAATTAGTATAGAGATAATGGGATTAAGTTAAATAGACTTAGTCCCTTTTTATTAACTATTTTTAAATATATTTGAAAGGAGTAAGTTACTTATTCTAATAAATTAAGTAACACTTAAGATGATAAAAATAGATAGAGTAACTTACGAATACCCAAATCCAGAAGGAGAACCTTTTAAAGCAGTAGACGATGTTAGCTTAAATGTTAAAAAAGGTGAATTTGTAGTAATACTAGGTCATAATGGATCTGGTAAGTCTACACTTGCAAAGTTAATAAATTCATTGTTATCACCAACTAGTGGAAATGTATATGTAAGTGGAATGAATACTAGAGATGAAGAAAAACTTTGGGACATAAGAGAAACTGCTGGTATGGTATTTCAAAATCCAGATAACCAGTTAGTAGCTACAATAGTTGAAGAAGATGTGGCTTTTGGGCCAGAAAATCAAGGAATACCTTCGGAAGAAATAATTAAAAGAGTGGAAAAATCATTAGAAACTGTAGACATGTTAGAATATAGAGAACATGCACCACATCTACTTTCAGGTGGACAAAAACAAAGAATAGCTATAGCAGGAGTGCTAGCTATGAGACCGGATTGTATAATATTAGATGAGCCAACAGCAATGCTCGATCCATTAGGTAGAAAAGAAGTTATGGATACAATAGAGAGACTTAATAAGGAAGAGAATAAGACTATAGTTCATATAACTCATTATATGAGTGAAGCTGTAAGAGCAGATAGAATAATAGTTATGGAAAAAGGTGAAATTGTTTTAGAAGGTAAACCACGAGAAGTATTTGGTCAAGTAGAAAAAATAAAAGAACTGGGATTAGATGTACCACAAGTAACAGAACTTGCATATAAACTTAAAACTGAAGGTGTTAGCATACCTTGTGACATACTAACTGTTGAAGAATTGGTGGCGTTAATATGATTATAGAGATAAAAAACTTAAATCATATTTATAGTTCAAATACTCCATTTGAAAGTAAAGCATTGGATGATGTAACTTTAAATATAAAAAAAGGAGAATTTATAGGCTTAATTGGACCAACAGGTTCAGGTAAGTCAACTTTAATTCAACACTTAAATGGACTTTTAAAGCCAAGCTCAGGAAGTATTAAAGTATGTGGTATAGATATAACTAAGAAAAAAGCAAAGTTAAAAGAAGTAAGACAAAAAGTAGGTCTTGTATTTCAGTATCCAGAGCATCAACTCTTTGAAGAGACTATATATATGGACATAGCATTTGGACCTAAGAATCAAGGTTTAAATGAAGCAGAGATAGACATAAGAGTTAGGGACAGTATGGAACTTGTAGGATTGGATTTTTTAGATATGAAAGATAGATCACCATTTGATTTAAGCGGTGGACAAATGAGAAGGGTTGCTATAGCTGGAGTGCTCGCAATGAAACCTGAAGTCTTAATACTTGATGAACCAACAGCAGGACTTGACCCAAAGGGAAGAGAAGAGATACTTGATCAAATTAAGGAAATACATGTAAAAAAAAATATTACTATAATCTTAGTTTCACATAGCATGGAAGATATAGCTAGATTAGTTGAAAAAATACTAGTTATGAATAAAGGTAAGATTGAATTATTCGACACACCTTTAGAAGTATTTAAAAAAGTAGAAGAACTTGAAAGTTTTGGACTTGGAGTACCACAGGTAACTTATTTTTTGAGGGCACTTAAGGAAAAAGGAATAGATGTAGATACAAATATATTTACAGTAGATGAAGCTAAAGATGAAATATTAAAGTATTTAAGGAGAAAAAAAGATGCTTAAAAACATAACTATAGGACAACATTTTCCAGGCAATTCAGTAATACACAGATTAGATCCTAGAGTCAAAATAATATCTGTATTCTTATTTATACTATCGCTCTTTTTTATAGATTCATTTTATCCTTATATTCTTGTAGCTTTATTTATAGGATTTATAATATATGTATCAAAAGTACCTGTATCTTATATACTTAAAGGACTTAAACCTCTCATATTTCTTATTGCTTTAACATTTTTTATAAATGTATTTATGACTAAAGGGGAAGTAATACTTTCTATTGGACCTTTTGAAGCTACTAAAGAAGGTTTGATTCAAGCAACATTTATGGCATTAAGACTTGTCTTTCTAGTAATAGGAACTAGTTTGCTTACTCTTACTACATCTCCTATTGCACTTACAGACGGAATAGAGATTCTTTTAAATCCATTTAAAAAGATAGGAGTACCAGCACATGAACTTGCTATGATGATGACTATAGCTTTAAGATTTATCCCAACACTTTTAGAAGAAGCAGATAAAATTATGAAAGCACAAATGGCAAGAGGCGCAGATTTTGAAAGTGGGAATATTATAAATAGAGCTAAGAGTTTAGTACCATTATTAGTACCTCTTTTTATCAGTGCATTTAGAAGGGCAGATGAACTTGCAATGGCAATGGAAGCTAGATGCTATAGAGGTGGAGAAAATAGAACTAGAATGAAAGAACTTAGTATAGATTCAAAAGATGTAATAGCAAGTGTTATTATGGTCGTATTTGTTATAATACTTTTACTAATAAGATTTAGTGCTACATAGGAGTTTAATATGAAGAGAAAAAACATTAAATTATTAATAGAATATGATGGTACAAATTATTGTGGTTGGCAGAGACAACCCAATAATCTAAGTGTTCAGGAAGCATTAGAGAAGGCTGTAGCGAAGATTACAGGTGAAATGGTAATAGTTACAGGATCAGGTAGAACAGATAGTAAAGTACATGCATTAGAACAAGTTGCAAATTTCCATACATTATCAAAAGTACCTGCAGATAGATTCAAGTTAGCATTAAATGGTGTACTTCCAAAAGATATAGTAATTACAGAATCGTCAGAAGTTGATTTGGAATTTCATGCATGTAATGATGCTAAAGGTAAGGAATATAAATATATTATATATAATGGAAACACTAGAAGTCCTATAAGAAGAAATTATTCTTATTTTATAAACAAGAAGTTAAATTTTGAAGATATGGAGTATGCTCTTAAGTTTTTTATAGGTAAACATGATTTTAAAGGCTTTATGGCTACAGGAAGTTCTATAAAGGGAACGATTAGAACCATTACTGATGCTTATATATTAAAAGATGAAGATATGATAGAGATAACGATAAAAGGAACTGGCTTTTTATATAATATGGTCAGAATAATAGCGGGGACTATTATCGATGTAGGACGTGACAAAATAGATAAGAATTCTATAGAGAATATTATAGATTCTAGAGATAGAATTAAGGCAGGTCATACTGCTGATGCTAAAGGACTATATTTGTGGAAAGTATTTTATTAATTTGCTCAAAAGTTATTGACACACTAGGCACGTTGTATTAGAATATATGAGTATGTTAGATTAATAGAATCCACAGCCCCGGATTTAGACATAAACATATACTTTAACAATATTTATAAAATTATTGTTAAATGAGGAGGGAAATCAAGATGAAAAGTTATGTAGCAAAACCAAATGAAATTGAAAGAAAATGGTATATAATCGATGCTGAAGGAAAGACATTAGGTAGATTATCTAGTGAGGTAGCGAGTATATTAAGAGGAAAAAGGAAACCAATTTATACACCACATGTTGATACAGGTGATAATGTTATTATAATAAATGCGGAAAAGTTAGTATTAACAGGAAACAAATTAAGTCAGAAGATGTATGTGTATCATACAGGATATCCAGGTGGACGTAGAGAGATTCCATATAGTGTTATGATGGATCAAAAACCTGAGAAAGTAGTTATGACTGCTGTAAAAGGAATGCTTCCAAAGAATAGCTTAGGAAGACAAATGTTAACAAAACTAAGAGTATATAGAGGAACAGAGCATAATCATGACGCTCAAGAACCTGAATTATACGAAATATAATATATATAAATGAAAGGAGGACTATATAAATGGCTAAAGTTCAATATTACGGAACAGGAAGAAGAAAGCAATCAGTAGCTAGAGTAAGATTATTACCTGGTTCAGGAAGTATAAAAGTAAACGATAGAGATATAACAGAATATTTCAACTTTGAAACATTAAGAGTGTTAGCAAAGGAACCATTAACTCTTACTGAAAACCTAGATAAATATGATGTTATAGTAAATGTAAGCGGCGGTGGATTTACGGGTCAAGCAGGAGCAATGAGACATGGTATTTCTAGAGCACTTTTAAAAGCGGATAGTGAATTAAGACCAGTACTTAAGAAAGCTGGATTCTTAACTAGAGATCCTAGAATGGTAGAAAGAAAGAAATATGGTCTTAAGGGAGCAAGAAAAGCACCACAATTCTCAAAGAGATAGAAAAGAAAAAACACTGGTCGACGACCAGTGTTTTATTTTTTCTATTTTTATGTTTTATGGAAGTACAAGTATAGGCACTTCTGTGTGAGTAACTACCTTACTAGTTACAGATCCAATTAAGTATCTTTTAAGGCCTGTTAATCCTCTTTTAGCCATTATAATTAAGTCTATATCATCTTCTGTAGCTTTTTTTATTATTTCCTCAGCAGGGTCTCCAAGTATAAGATATTTCTCTACGTTAAGCCCTATAAATTTTTCATAAGCATCATTAAGTATCTTTGCTTTTTGTTCCTTAAGTTCATTTAAGATACTGTGATCAAGCAGATAATCTACATCTACAACATGTAATAATATTACCTTACTTTCAGTTTTAAGTGCCATAGCTTTTGCTTCTTCTATAGCTCTTAAATTAGGTTCTGAACCGTCAACCGGAACTAATATTTTTCTTGGTACCATAATAATCATTCCTTTCGAATTTATATAAATTTCTTATATAATTAATTATACCCTAAAAAACATTTTAAAACTATTTTATTATTATCTTTCCAAATAGAGTAATAATAAATCTCTAAAAGAATATATATTATAAGAGAGAGTTTTATCTAATAATTAAAAAGAGAAATTTATAATTATTGTAAATATTAAGAAAAGATAGCTTGAGCAATATACATAAAAATGATAAAATACTTTAGTTAAAGATTATTGTTTTAAGGAGGTAGAATTTGAATAATGAACAAAAGATAAATAAAGGAACATCTAAAAAATTACTTGTAGGTTATAGCATCGGATTACTACTTAGTTTGGGTTTACTTGTTATGTTTCTAGATTTTGCAGGTCAGGTTAGAGGAATATCAGGCGGGATTTATTTTGATGAGTTAATAATATCATCAATAAGTCAAATAGTAACACCAGGGATTAAAAGTTTTATGATATTTATAAGTTTTTTAGGATCTGCCAAATTTTATATACCA
>RCNJ01000327.1_pt1 | contig 22206 bp, 19 predicted proteins | sample 2041171 | NCBI WGS metagenome assembly RCNJ01 (sample SAMN09708213, study PRJNA481090) | feces metagenome | biome: feces | host: Pygoscelis adeliae | place: Antarctica: Rookery Lake | collected 2010-03-01 | reverse complement strand
GGGAGGGTGGGGGGCGGGGGGGGGGGGTTGAAAATTCGAAGAGTCGAGGAAAATACAGATTCATCTGAGCCATTTTGTTTCCAGAAATAAATAGCATATATAGAAAACAATGTAAAGGTAAATTCTTTAAATGCTCTGCATTTTTTATAAATTTCCGTCGTCAAATTATGTAGAGGAAATCAAATCCCAAGGTTGAAGATGAAACATATTAAGACCCAACTTTTCACTGCTTCACAACTCTTGTGATATCAAATGCGTCTTTTTTTTTGTGCTGACTCACACTTAACTACGCCGGTTGCCTTAATTGAGTTAAATCCAACTCAGTATTTAGTAGAACACACAGAAGCTCGCCGCTTTTAACAGTCAATTCGTGGCAACTCGTACAGAAACCTGGCACGAGCAATGCGCTTGCATACCAAACATGCTCTGTGGTGGAGTGTATGTCAGCCGGTACATGGTACGAATTTTACTACTCAAAGCGTATAATGATAGCATGAATAGGCCAGCCGTGAGTATGGATTACCCTCGTGCAGTTGTCATGGGGACGCTAAGAACAGGCAACTCGGCCCAAGACGCTCGTAGAGAATCCCTAAAAGGTGTCTGTTGTAGGTTGAACAACCCAGGATAATAGAGCACGGCACGTGAAAGCTCAGCTGTCCCACTGCGATTTGTGTTGTTTTATAGCTGGATAGCTCGAGAATGTGGTTAAATGCCAGTTTTCCTGTAGAAGATCGCTCCCATATGACGAGAGGTAAGAAGAAGCCCTTTGCCGTAAGCATGGTCAATAACCTTTGATTATTGAACTTAGAAGGGAGATCTAGTTTACACGCTCTCCTGTTCGAGCCATTCCATTGCTACGCCGCCAAGAATAAACGCCTATCCGTTGCTATCCTTATCCCTGTCATGGCTACTAACCATGCAGAGAGTAAACAGCCTCTCAGAACCACTTAGTCCTTCTTCAGCGGCTTAAAAATCTCCTCAATCCCATCCTTGGTGATAACCATCATCTGCAACCCATCACCAACCTCGATATGTCTCTCCACCGCCGAATCAAACGCATCCTTGACCAAATCCTCCACCTCAGCCCTCTCCAACGGAATGCGTTCCCTCTCCTTCAAATCATGCCCGACGCCGCTGCCTGGCTCATACTGGTTCTTGAAGTTCACCTGGTTGTCCAAGAACGGCATGATCAAGCTCGCCGCGGCGCCCGCAGCTCGACACTGCTCTCTCTCGTACGAGCCGACTGGATCGTAAGAATAGATCGCGCCCTTGCCCTCCTCATCCATACCACCCAGAATGCAATGCACGTAGTACGGGAAGAAGCGCTTCTGGTACAACATGATGCTCAGTCTCTGTGCGGCGGCGTTGACGGACATTGGTTTGCCGTGCTGGTATCTGTACAACTTGACGATGGCGTCGAGGCGGTCGCGAAGCGCGTTGCCGTCTGCGGCGAAACCGACGACGGAGAGGAGGAGGGTAGCATCGGACTGCGTCTCGTCTGTGCCGCCGATCTTGAAGACTTTTGGGGCGTAGCGGGTGTTGATGGAATAACCAGAGGTGGAACGGGTGTCGCCGGCGAGGATGGCGAAGTTGGCGCCGGAGATGGCGAGGGTGGAACCACCATTGTCAGTGTATCTAGGAACACATTAGTTAAAACTGTGGTGGATATTGCGATAGAGCGGCATACGGGTTGAAGCCGTGACGTTGCTGTGGCTCAGAGTGAGATGCTGGTGCGGCAGCCGCGCCGAAAGAGTAGTTTGGGCCGTTCATCAACGGGTTTTGGCTGAACATCGCAGCCATGTTTGCGAAATTTCGATGGCGTAGTGGTGGTGTTGTTGTTGTTGAGGTGCAGCTTCTTCAGCTCGAGATAGTGTGTATAGAGGTCGTGGTGCCGTGGATTGTGGTGTTGTAGATGGTGTTGATGGTGTTTCCTGACGTTGCGTTGGTCTGCGCTGCCTTGGGACCTTAGGTGAGGCTGGCGACGTGATGGACAGGGGTAGCACGGAACAACTATGCTGCGCAAACACCTTGGGAGCCAGCGCATGGTCCACGAGGCTACCGAGATTATGAGCGAGGCATGTCCCTGAATTGCAGGAGGAGAACAACAACCTTGGAGGATATCCTCAAAAACCATGGATTTGTATATCATTTCGCTTCAACCTTGATCGCACCCAACTAATACAATGAATAGTCGATGCAGGGGAATACGCCGTCAGGCCTTGGCTAAAATTGCCGCCCTCTCCGCGACGCCATCAGACAAAGAAAGGAGATCAGCCGACTTAGACAAATTATACAATATTGCTCCAGAACACCAACCAGGCGATCTGACGAATGAGTTTGGTGGTGCGTCCTTGGGATGTGTTCCTATGGTAAGTCCACCTTGGAGTGTCCCTCTCTTGAACCCCTTTCCACAAGAGCGAGTGTCGGAGCACGAAGAAGGGCGCCAACCGATTAGCATGGCTGCCTTCAGTTTGAGTGGCAGTTGTGATTACAGGCGCAAGGAGCTATGCGCTCAATCACGAAAATGGAAATGCTAACCACTTACATAGGACATAAGAGAGTTCGAGGTCCTCCTTGCCCTCTGTAAGGAAGCTGCACCTCGCATAAAGGACTACGATAATGCACAAAAATTGGCCACCCAATTGGCCCCCTACATTCGCGAAGCTCACCATCAGACCTTTGTACCATCGCCTTTCTTCAGAGTGATCGAGCCGTCACCAGTCGAATCTCTCAGCTATAACTTAACCAGCGCCCTGCTGTGGATAGGCATACACCATGGAGCATTGCGCGAAGACATCTTGCAACACATCGCCAACTACCTTCTGTCCTGTGAGACCACCGCTCAGAACCTGGCTGCTAGGCATTCAAACATCGAAGACTCCATCAACACGGCGAGATTGGCGATCTCTCTGCTCGGCTTCCTTGACGCAGCAGCTACATACGCCAATTTCTGGCCCGCGGCGGAGAGATTGGCTTTGATCTCAATTGTGAATAAGATTCTGTCCGATGAGTTCCTCACTACTGCCGAGACTGCATTTTCAGCCATAAGAAACGACCATCATAGTGGTGCTATCAAGGAGTGGAAGAGATACATTCGCCATTATGCTGCTTCTGGTCGTCCGCTTGGTGCTATGCTCCTACAGCGCAGCTTCACGTGGTTGCTCGTAGCATCGTCGTCCCTCCTCCTTACTGACGCGAAGACATTGCATGGACAGGGCATTCTTGACCTGATGATGGGAGAGCTGCTTCCTAGGCCATCGTCAGCATACGGCGAAGATGCCACCGCCAGCGTTGAGGCCATGACGCAGATCATCGATGACCAGATGCGCACGCTCGAGGAGGGAGCAGATTATGTTAGTATGGGCACTGTGTCGCAGCAGCGCCTTGCATACGCCGTCAAGGCCGGCGCTCTTACCTGCTATATCAATCTGGTCACAGTGAACGATGATGCGGCCGACGCAGATATGCTTTCCGGATGGTTGGAGGAGACACTCAGCGACCCCCACCAAATGGCAGATGTGACTCTAGCCAATGTTGTTTTGAAGAGCTTTGCTCTTGTGGCCAAGCTTTCCCCTAGTTTAGCACCAAGTATGAGCAGACTTCTGCCACGTTTCATCGTACAAGGAGCACCTCACGGAGACACAGTGGTCATCGCCGCCACTTGTCTCGCCTTTGTTTTGCGCCAACTCTCGCAAGACTCGGTGATCTCCACTCTCTATAACCTTGGAAACGTTCTCGCTACCGGCAACACGGAGCGTGCTCTGGTAAATCAGACCACAGGTGATAATATCAATACCGGCCCTGGACCACAAAACGGAGCTCTATACGCCAGCAGGCAGAGTGGAAGCGCTATCTCTCTCCATGGCCACGAAGGCGTGGATAGCCTTGCGGCTTTCGGAAACGTAGTTCAAGCGATCCGTGTCATCGCTGCCAGTTGTGACGATGTGAAGATTACTGCCCTTGCCCAGAACATGCTGGTCCAGAGGATTGGCAGAATCGATAGATCTGTTGATGCGAGAATAATATATGAAGCTGCTCTCCTGACAGCCCAGGGGGCACCACTTGAACTCAGATCTTTGCTCAAGTTTTACGGCAAGCTCACTCAGGATGCTGTCGCTTCTGACGACAAGGCCCTGCTTACAGCGTTGCTCAAAACAAGAAATTATCTGTCCACAACATTGAAGAAGGGTACCTCTGAGTACGATGTCTACATCGAGCACTTGCTCGAGGCCATCATCAGTAGAGGCGACGTCCACCAGATGCATCACACCAATGAGTCAGATGTCGAGCTAGCTGCCAAGGAGATCGAGACTCTGGTCCAGCCATTGGCCAACCTCATGTCTGCAAACAACTTGCTCGAGGACATTAATCTTGCAGACGATGACCTTTCAGCACTCATCCGTGATGCCTGGTTCAACATGATCGTACACGGCTTCACCACCTGCACGGATCGTGGCCGCAAGTACATCAAGGAGCTCCGGGTAATGGCTATTCACTCGAAGCCGATGGTCACCGAGCAACGTGGTGAGCAAGTGGAGAGTGATATCGAGCTCAACAGTGTGCTTCGTCGTGGAATGAGTCCAGAGCACGAGGCCATGCAGAAGCAGCGCTTGTCTACGTTGCTGCCTCTCAAGTCCTCACAGATTCGCAACCTCAGCTACAGGAAGATCATTTTCTTGCATGCCGCCTACTTGGTTGAGACTCTTCGTGCGGATTCTGGCGATTGCACGAAGGCCATGATATATTTCTTAGAACCTGGCATGAGATCAGGAGACATGAGCGATGTCATGGACGAGATCACCGACGTCGTTATGGATACCTATCTTCAGAAGGCATTAACTGGTGTCAATCCGACTTTTTCTGCCCCATATGTGGCGAAGCAACTCGTTGCTATATTCTGCGGATGTACTCATCGTATCGAGAGAGTTCAACAAGCTGCATTCAAGTGCGCCGAGAAGGTGCTCGTAAATACCACTTCGGCTCTCTGCCAGAAGGAGTCTCTGTTTGCCCTGCTTGAGCTTCTCAGTCTCATGTACGTTAGTTGCTTGGAAGCTGAGCTTGACGAGTACGAGTGGAGATCATCCTTCACCTCGTCGAGATGCCACTTTGCCATCCAATTGGGTGACAACTTTGATTTCAGGAAGAAGACCCTGAGCATTCTCATCAGGAGGGCCAAGCAGTGGGTGATGAGCGTCATCAACATTGCTTCACTTGATGTCAAGGGCCTTCTCCAAACTTACCTTTCCGAGTACGACGACGATGGAGCGTACGGCCACATCTCCCTCGGCCGCTCGTTTGCCGCCGACATGGGGGGCAAGATTCCCGTCACCGACCACAGACTTGGCGCTATCGACCAGTCACCAGACGTGAACATCAACTCTATCTCTGATTTCGTGGCGCAGTACACTACTCGCCAGGAGTACAGGTATGCTGAAGCTCTCCCTGATCATGATGCAGAATGGCTCAATTTCATGAGAACCACCGATAGACGCCGCAGCTCTATAAATAGCACTGTGTCGACCATTCGTAATGAGAGCGCGGATGCACTTACAGTCCTCGCTCAGCTCGATGAAAAATTGCGAAAGGGCAAGTTTGTGGCGATGGCTGAGCTCAAGGATGTGCTTAGACGTGCTGCGGCGCTCCTTTGCAGGTCCAAGGGCGACGAGGGTGCCATCGTGAAGTACTTGGTGGGTATACCGTTCGCACAGTTCACAAAGCATACCATCAAGCTTGGCATCTCGCTTTGGCTGGGCGTTATCAATGAGAACCCAAGAATGGAGTCGAGGATCCTTATGGAGGTTGCCCAGCAATGGGAGCAGAGTGTGCATCACAAGAAGGGAATCTTCCACGACACGTTCAGACACCCAGACCCTTTTTTCCTCAAGGGGGAGTATGCACCAAGTGATAGAGACTTGCTGCAAAAGAAGCAGATCGCTGCTGCTAATTTGTTGGCTCCGCACGCACGCCTTGTTCATTTCTTGACTAGCCACTTTAGCGCTACGAGACTGTGCAGCCCGCATGTGCAGAAGGCTTTCGTTCGTTTGCTGTACGTTACGTTGTCTGGCTTGAAGAAGCATGCCACGAACCATCCTCTGGCGAGAGAGGTTCGCTTCCAGATTGTTCTCTTCTCATGCAGCGTCTTGAGATATGGCACCGCACTTACTGCGGTTGGCCAATGGCGCCTCAAGACTCAAATATTGGATGCTGCTCTTAGCTGGTTTGCCTTTGCTCCACAGTTTAGCTTTGGCGGCAACCGCCTGCAGCTCAAGGCCGAGACGAGATTGCTTTCTGATGTGGCCACAGCACTGAAGAGTGTCGACTTCATTGGTCCTAAAGAACCGATTTCGTTGAAGAAGCTCAAGGATAAGGAAGAGTTATTGCTTGCGCTGATGCAGAACGAGCAGAGCAGACTCAAAGTTTGGCTGCATCCACTGCAAAATGTTAGTGATCCTCTGGTCACAAATGTTCAGCTCAATGAGCCGACTGAGATGGTTGCTTTGAGAATGGTTGCCACTGCGTGGACAATGGATGCTGGTCTTGCTGTAAACATGGTGCACCGATTTAAGAACGCCAAGTTGCATGCTGCCATTAGGCAACACTTGTTGGCTGAGCCAGAGAGGGCATTGGGCCAGAAGGATGCGCTCGACATATTGATCAATGGTGAATTGCCAAGGGATGTGGACTGGCAACTGAAGGTAAAATTTCCGACCATAATCAATTGTGCACGATATGCTAACACTGGTAGTACCTCCTCTACTGGGCTCCCGTCGACCCTATCTCTGCCGTCACATACTTCTTACCACAGTATGGAAACAACCCACTCATTATCCAGTACGCGATGCGCGCACTTGAGAGCCACAACGTGGACGTCACCTTCTTCTACGTGCCTCAGATTGTGCAGGCGCTTCGCCATGATGCGCTCGGTTACGTGGAGAGATATATTCTCGAGACTGCCAAGCTGTCTCAGATGTTCGCTCATCAAATTATTTGGAACATGAAGGCCAATGCCTACAAGGACGAGGACTCTCAGATTCCAGATTCCATTAAGCCAAAGCTGGACCACGTCATGGACCGCATGGTGACTGGCTTCAGCGGCCCAGATAAAGACTTCTACGAGCGCGAGTTTGCCTTCTTCGATGAGGTTACTAGCATCTCTGGCAAGCTCAAGCCATTCATCAAAGCGACAAAGCCGGAGAAGAAACAGAAGATCGAGGAGGAGTTGAGGAAGATCAAGGTTGATATTGGAGTATATCTTCCATCTAATCCTGATGGAGTCGTCATTGGCATTGATCGCAAGTCTGGAAAGCCGCTGCAGTCTCACGCTAAGGCACCATACATGGCCACATTCTTCATCAAGAAGAACCTTCCTAGTTCAAGCTCAGATCTAGAGGACGACGATCGCCAGCCCAACGGAAGGCTGAAGGAGCAGAAGACCATTGAGGTCAGGCAATCTGCCATCTTCAAGGTCGGAGATGACTGCAGACAGGATGTTCTCGCCCTGCAGATGATCTCTGCTTTCCGGGGCATCTTCAACTCCGTCGGCCTGGACGTCTACGTCTTCCCATACCGCGTCACCGCCACCGCCCCAGGCTGCGGAGTCATCGACGTCCTTCCCAACTCCATCTCTCGCGACATGTTAGGCCGCGAAGCCGTGAACGGTCTCTATGATTACTTCGTCTCCAAGTACGGCTCCGAAGACTCCGTCCGCTTCCAAGAAGCGCGCAACAACTTTGTTAAATCCATGGCTGCCTACTCTGTCATCTCTTACATCCTACAGTTCAAGGATAGACACAACGGCAACATCATGGTCGACGATGCCGGACACATCCTCCACATCGACTTCGGGTTCTGTTTCGACATCGCGCCGGGCGGCGTCAAATTTGAGCGCGCGCCTTTCAAGCTCACGGCTGAAATGGTGCAAGTCATGGGCGGTGATATCAACGGACAATCCTACCGCTGGTTCGAGGAGCTGTGCGTCAAGGGTTTCTTGGCGGCAAGATTGCATGTTGAGAGTTTGAGTAGGATTGTGTTGTTGATGATGCAGAGTGGACTGCCGTGCTTTAAGCCGGAGACGATCTTGAATTTTAAGAATAGGTTTGTGTTGGAGAAGACGGAACGGGAGGCAGCGACGTATATGAGGGGGCTGATTAAAACGAGTTTTGCGAGTGTCAGTACGGGGGTTTATGATAGGTTTCAGTTGGTTACTAATGGGATTCCTTATAAGTAGGAAAGGTGAATGGAGGGAGATAGGAGGGGTAGATAGAGCTGTAATGGAGATTCCAGTCGAATACCGTCTTGTAACTTTACCTCGTTGAAGTAGGCTCTTGGCCCCGAATACTTGGAAGAAAGCAGTTGCCGTGCTACCGACTCTGGTCTCAGCCATTGCCCGGAGGATGGCGCCATATCGTGAAGCCACATCAGCGCGACTTGGCCATATCCCGGCACATGAATGGCGGATTGCCATTGCAGCGCTTGCAACAGTACGTACTAAGGACAGTACACGTACGGTTGTACGCCTAAACTGTCCGTACGTACGTACAGCAATTCTGGCTGTACGGCCGTAGTACGTCAGTTACTGTTTTGCCAAATTTGGCTCTGTTTTGGGTCCGTTTCCCCTTGTTTACCGAGTTTTGCGCTACTCAAGAACACGCTCCAAGGTTAACTCAAAAGTTTTTCCAAAATTATCGTATATTAGACGAGTTGCGACGAACGTTGAGTTTAGCGGCTATGGGTAGCCTAGAGCAAAGTGTTCGGAGAACCGATTCTGTGAGAATAGGCTCCTTCCGACCAATGAAAGCTTTGTTTTAGCCGTAACTGACGGCACGGCCGTACAAGACCACAAAATAGGCTGTCAGTACGTACGTGCAGCAGAACTCGGGCGTACACGCCTCAGACCCCTTCATTAAGTACGGTGTACGTACTGTTGCAAGCGTTGTGCCACTGTTTGCATGTAATGTTATGGCCGATCGCATGAAAGTTGGTATAAAGAAGGTTGTCAAGCGTGGGCGTTGGCAACAGCCGAGCCTCCTCGGCCTCGGCGCCATTTGATGTCTTCCTGATAAGGCCTTGAAAAGTTGAGGTGTTTGGGGGAAAGAATAGGACTTAAGAGCGATGCCCTTCAGGAAGAGTAGGCTGAAGACGCCCTATGATATTGCTACCACTCGCCTTATTTTTGGATGGAAACCCGAACTAGGCAAGATTGTCAGCGCTGCGGCTTCCCAAGACACCGAGAGTCGGCAAGACGGAGAGGCTTAAGATTGAGCTAGCTTAAGCCGAGCTGGATGGTGAGCTAGCCAGTTTTAAGGACCGTATCAACACGAGGTGAGCCAGAAAATGGCGTTGGCCGGCCACGAAAGAGACATGTAGGCGCGTCGCATCATTGTTTGCAAGCGAATGTGGCTTAGATTGGCCGAAGAAGATTGCGGGACTCATGCGAGGTGTGATTGAGTCTTGTCCGCTCAAACAGACATCCTCCCTCGACGAATGCAGAGCTGTAGATACCCAGCCACTTGGCGACCAACAACCAAACACCCGTAACGAGGTGTATAACAAGAGCCGGTCAACAAATACTTTCCGGCAGCGCAACATAAAATGTTTACCAAAACCGTAGGCTTGACCTGCTGCCGCAATTATCTGCAACTCGACAGGGGTTTAGATGCTGTGGAGGTGATACACGACCTGGACGTATTTTGCTTTTCTGCTGACTGCTTGGTGATGGCAACAACAGAGGCTTCATGATGATATGGATGCGTCTTTTGCTTGGTACCAAGCATGACCAGACCTGCTTTAGTTACACTCCCGAGTTTCTTACCTTGTTGCTCAAATGCTTATGAATAAACATCGTATGGCACTTTCCGGTCCGCAAACTTCTTCGCTCTGTAGGCAATGATGCTCGCATTGGTAGCGGTGGCAGGTGGGTCAGCGATGGCAGGAATAGGGGCAGTCAAGGTCTCTCTTACAATGTTGCCGAGATCGTCCCATTCGGAGTTCGTATTCCTAGGCTCGGTCTTGGCCAACCGGACTTGATACATCACCGTCTCGACTCAAGATGCCAATTGATTACACTCAATGATGTGTAAGTAGGACGACAATGCAATTATTTCCATACACTCGTCTATGATACAATCTTCATCTCGCTCCAATCGAATCCTTCAAACACCTCAACGCCGTATCTACCTTCGTCTTCTCATCACCCTTCTCCGGCAGTCGTCTGTGTCCGCCGTCTGTCGGTGTATCATTGTACACGTACTTGTCCTTCTCTCGAATTACCATCCTGCTCAATACTGCGCACTTAACTCCGCTCGCATTGCTCGACCGCTACAGCGGCCTCACAACGCCACGCTCGCTCAGGACAAGGCAATCGCACCTCGTCTGTTCTCCTTCTTATGCAGGATAGCCTGGAAGCCACAGAACACCAGGAAGGCCTAAATACTCACGTCAGCCTCTCTATTATCTTACACATATCCGGCTTCCACTACCCTCCCTCGGTCACTCCTCATACACCCCTTTCCTTATCCACGTTTCACCTCCCCGCCCTGAAGGGCAATCCCCTTCTCCCCGTCATAGGCCGCCCCATCATCAAGCTTCTGTCTATCCTCCTTAACCTTCCGCCGTCCCCCCATAACGGACATATACACCCAATGACAAACGAGCACAAGGGAGAATCGTACCCCGTAAACCAGAATAGCGCCGAAAGCAGTACCAGCGACGGCTTTTCCGTCTTTTGGGTCTTCAGAACCGGACATCATGCTGTGGTGGTTGGCCCGGAAGAGGAGGCCGAGGACGGCGAGGATGATGATTGCGAATATGGATATAACGATGCTGTGGTGGGGTGTGTTAGCTTGGTGTTCATAGTGGTCCGGGAATAGGAGGCATTGATGGCGCGCAGTTGGCTAGGGGAGGAACAGTGGCGAAGTAGAGGGGTTAGGGAAAAGATGAGATAGTGCGAGAGACGAGAGAGGTGGACTGACCATCCCCATGCCTTAAAGGCGGTGACCACTGGCTTCATAATGGCGATTGAAGCGGTCGCTCAATATATTGGTTGCGATTGTGTGAGGCAAGGAAAGTAGCAGGATGTTAATGCTTGCTATTTGTCGACTGAGGCGGAGATAGGGCCAAGATTGGCGTGAATATGAGGTTTCGTGGTGTTGGGGTTCGAGGCTGGAGCTCAAGCTATCCAGCCGGACCCTGGCAGTCGGCCGTATGTCGTCGTTATCGCGGATTGCTTAGTCAACCGGTCATCACGTGCATCATACTCAACCCTACCATTTGAGAAAGGAGAAGGGGAAGACATTCTTTCACATTGAGCTTCACACTGCCACTGATATCGATCAGTTAAATTTGTGGCTATGAGGTACCAGATTAGTTGGTAACGCGACTATGCGGACCTCGTGAAGGCGACGACGACAACCTGCTGTTAACGACAACCCGCTGTTAACGACGGCGAGGTTCCGTCATGTCGCTGTCAAACAAAATTGGCAGCTGGACGACCTTCCTCGACAACTTCCTGTTTGTTAAAGAAGTTCTGGCAAGTAACTGAAAGCAAGTCAGCTTGGGAATCCCGAGTATACTTCATGAATGGCAAATCATGCTGGTCGGATGCTCTCGATTGAATTCTTTCAATGTGTAAGACAGCGACAGCACAAGGTAACCGGTTCTATTCTTCTTGCAGGAGACAAGCTCGTGGCGGGTCGCTGTTCAAGCCCAGAAGCGTGTGTGATTTGCGAGCGACAGCTGTCAGTACAAAAAATCCGCCTTACCTGGTTGGTTTGAAGAACCGCGTCGAAATCTAAATGAAGACGTGACAGTGTTGGTAGCTTGGTGTGCTGATATGACAATATCGCGTCGAGTTCCCTTTGACGTTCCCTTTAACGCTCCCTTTAACTCTCCATTTAACTCTCCATTTAACTCTCCTTTTAACTCTCCCTCCAACTCTCCCTTTAACGCTCCCTTTAACTCTCCGTTTAACTCTCCTTTTAACTCTCCCTCCAACTCTCCCTTTAACGCTCCCTTTAACTCTCCATTTAACTCTCCTTTTAACTCTCCCCTTGTCAGACAGACCAGGAATGTCCCTGCGTGTGATGGACCCAAAAAACAAATTAAATGAAGCCAATCAACCTCACCACATTGAATCTCCTTTGAGTCTGCAGTCAGTTTGATAACCGTGGTCTAACGACAAACAGCACTTTGAGACTCGTAAACCATTGATTGTTTCCAGATTGTCCTCCGATGCAACCGTATCTTAGCCCATGATGTTTTGACCAGCAGGGAGCGAGATTACCGCGATCGACCCTTGGCGGAAGATTAATGCTATTTTGGGACATTGCAAGCTGTCCATCCTTTCCCGCGTCGGCCGCGACTGTGAGGGTCGTGCAGCCAAGCAGCCAAGCAGCCGCCAAGCAATGAAAGCCATTCCACAACGAACAGTCACAAGAATATACTGAGGCCACCATACGCAGAACAGCGGTCCAGCCCCTTCCGTCTCTTTCATGGTCGCAATGTGGCTGAAGGGGCAGATAAATTTAAAACGAAGACGTGGACGGATTGGGGACAGTGTGATGAGAGGAGTGAGGGGTGGATGATTGAGGGCAGTGTGATGGGAGGAGTGAGAGGTGAATGATTGGGAGAGGTCCCGCGCTTACTGTCAGCAGTACCCGCATGCACGACCCCCAACTGATACTCTCCACTCGGTAGACATGGGGAGCTTCTTTGATTGAGACCAAGGGACAGTGACTGCCGGCTAGAGCAGTCAATGGATCGTCAAAGATTCGAACACTAGCTCCCCGAAGCATTTAGGTAGTTACGAAGCACTGGCCCCTCACAAAGACGAGCGCGGTGACGAATCTATTTCAGCCACACAATATACACCTGCAAGGCTACTGCTTTGTCTGAGATGCGTGGTATCCATGTCAACCAGTCAGTTTGGAGATCTGTAGTGCAGAGCCTCGCACCTCCCCCAAGGACTGCAAGGAGCAGATCCCAGCAGGAGCCAACTTGGCATTTGGCAGCCGTGCCACCAGTGTAACCCTCGCCTTCCCAATGGAACTTAATGACGGTGGCATGGGAAGCTAGAGTAGCTGCGTAGACGTTTGCTTATAAGGACTTCGTTCTTCGTCCTCCTGTTCCTCTTCTCTTCCATCTTCATATCCCAATCCACCACACAGTCGTTAGTGTAGTTCTTGGTAGTAAAGTAGACTTGTACTTTCATTCGATACGATTCAATTAGGATTCTTGGTATCAGGCCGTTAAGGTGAGCAGTGAAAGACCAATCTCCCATGTCAGGTTCGTGAAACAGATCGACGCCGACGGCGAGGCTGCTGTTTGTTTGGGAGATGATTCTCGCCAGCATCCCAATTGGAAGAAGACAGCCTTGTCGTTACCGCCACCTGCCGCCCCTTGTCCGTATAAGCTATATAATCAGCGTCTACCGCGCCGCGGATCCCTTCTCGACGACAGAACTGACAATTTGATCGATAGTCTCCATACTTCTCACAACACCTCAACACTACGACCTTCAATCAAATCAAATCAATCAAGATGCGTTCCAACGTTCTCGTTACCTTCCTCGCCGTTGCCTCGGGCGCCGTCGCTCAGTCCTCTGGCACTCCAGTCACTGGAACTCTCGGCGATGCCACTGTCGTCTCGGATCAGCCACAGGGCCCAACCTACGTTGCCCGTCTTCCAGACAACTCTCCAGTTCAAGGGCACGTTACCGGTACCACTGGCAAGGATGGCAAGGGAGTTCACTTCAATGTCGAGTTCTCCAACATTCCAGCTGAGGGCGGACCATTGCGTATGTCTCCTTCACATCACGCGTACCACAACGATTCTGTGGAAGAAATATCTAACAGCGTCACAGTGTACCATATTCATGTTCTCCCAGTCCCAGAGGACGGCAACTGCACCGGAACTCTTGCTCACCTTGACCCATTCATCCGTTCGTAATCCCCGACATCTATCTACTACCATAGAAAAACCAACTAACGCTTCTCTAGGTGGCGAGACCCCATCATGCGACACATCTGCCCCAGAGACTTGCCAGGTTGGCGATCTCTCCGGCAAGCACGGCGCAGTGACCGGCGAGCAGGACCCATTCACCGCCTCTTACGATGACCCATACGTGTCTCTTGTCGAGGGCCCAGGCAGCTTCTTCGGAAACCGCTCCATTGTCGTCCACTACGCCAACAAGACCCGCATTGGCTGTGCCAGCTTCGAGCTCTACAACCCAAGCAACGACACCACCGGAGGCGGCAACGGCACCACCGGAGGCGGCAACGGTACCACCCCAAGTGGCAACGGCACCGGTGCTCCAACCGCTACCGGAATTACCCCACCAGTCAACACTGGCGCTGCTTCCTCTATGGTTGCATCCGCCTTTGGCTTGTTTGGTGCCTTCGCCCTCGCTGCCCTTCTTTTGTAAAGTCGTTTCGTGCTTTGCGTCCGAATTGACAAAAGCTTGGTGATTGCTTTTTCGGCTTGGGTGGCTCGGGTCGGCGTTTTGCATTCGACGGCATTAATGTTACCTCGGCGGCATTGAGGAACTTTTGGTGGCAATTGAGCGATGGACTTGCATGGGTTCGGCTGTAGATGCCACTTTGAAAACTCGTCCTTAGGGCGTACCAAGGTGGGCAAGTTCTGTGATTAGGGCAGTGTGAATAAAACATGGCTCGTAAATACTGTTTTGCTGTGCTACAATTGAGCCGCCCCATCGTGCCATGACAGGAGCCAAGCAACAAAAAGTAAACTGAACGCGAGGTCTCAAAGACAACAAGCCGTAAAACCTGTTTTTGAGGTCTGCTTGCATTCCTAGGCACCTACGCGTTCCGGGACTTATACCGCCTCGCTGCGCTTGCAGTCAGGAGTGATCTTTTTTTGATTCCTAAGCTCACGTTTTTGCACCTTGGGAATGCGCTGGGAGTGAATAGGCTGTTTAGTGCCGAGCCCTTCCGTCCTGCGTGTAATATCCCGAAACCCGCCAAAACGTATTTCTCTGTGGCTAGCTGGAGGGGACCCATGACCGGTATAGCATTTTCGATAGCAGTCCAAGATAGTGTTGCCGTGCTTGTAAGCTGCTTCACTAGTTAAGAGTATGTCGTCCGTAGTGAAGGTAGCAGGCTGGCTTTCAGGTGACCAAATTTTCGACACATGAACTCGACTACTAAGACGATGCTCAAGATTTCGCAATTCGTAATGTAGCAATGTATCCACAATCATCAAATCACGGCACCGAGCATCGAACATTGCTGTAAATAGAAAGCTTGATTGTATGGTATATGCCGCAGTACTAGCCTCTGCTTGCGCCTGAACTCCTGTAATGCCTCCTCTGATGTCTGCCATCCATCGTTCTACGGTTGAGCGAGATGCGAAAGGTTTAATCGGCGGAGATGTACATGACTACGCTTCGTTAGTGGTTGCTCTTTGAGAGTAACGTTGGCGGGATAAGAGATGGAGATATGCGAAGTATGAGAGTCTTGGCTGTGCCGTACCATTGTTTCCGCGAATGAAAGCATCGCCGTAACTGCGCTTCTTGACGCCGTTGACATGCTCTTCGCACTTCTCGAGGGCAATGTTCATGTAGCCGTCTACGGACTGGAGCTCTCCTAGGATTGTGTTAGTTTTCCGTCCTCGATTCCATTCCACTTCCATCGCCAGACATCCGCGCTCGCGCTCGACAGCTAATGACCGACACTCATATATGCCACATCTTTTGAAACTACCTTCCTTTCCACGACACAGCTAAATGCAGACTCAGTGAATAGAACTTGCACACACCTTTATAAACAACTCCTGAGTTCAGCTTCACTGTAACCGCACTGTTGATAATCTCGCTCAAAAAGCCGGACGGGTCTTTGCCCTCTGCTTGTGTAACTGGCGCTTGGTTCTCCATCTTGTCTTCTTTTTCGCGATATCTTCAACAGCTTCTTAAAATCTTCAAAGGCCGAATTGTCGCAAATCGTACTTGGTCGCAGTGGCAGTCGCGATATAATTTGAGTGGTTATCGACGGGCGCCGATTGAGTGACGTCCAAACGTGGAGCTTGGTGCAGGCCGGAGATAAGATTGTCCGCTGTCAAGTCCACTTTGGCGGGGCGCGTTGCTGGGCCATTGAACTTTACGTTGCACCACGCTAAACATCACCACTTCTAAAGCCTTACTTTGCGCCAAATTTCAATTGTTTGCAATAATCCGGACTTCGTCGCATAGAGTGAATCTGATCAGCTATTATTCTATCAACTTTGGACTTAGCCGCGACGACGGACATCAACAAATATTCAGCACTCAGGAACAGAGGTTGAACACTTCAGACGCACCTATCCGAAGCCCGCTTCAACACCAGCAAGATGGCCGACCCATTCGCATCCGCCGACTCCGCTGCACCAAGCCAACCCGCACCAGCCGCAGCAAAGCGCAAGCTCTTCTTCAAGAACCGCCGGCGCAGCCAACCGCAGCCAGAGGAACCAAACGACGGCGAAGCCGTCGACTTCTTCAGCCGCAGCAAAGAGATCTTTCCAGAAGCGATAAGGGAGAGGCGGGAGAAGCGCGAGAGAGAGGAGAAGAGAAAGAAGGACAAGGAAGGGCAGGCGAGGAGGAGGGAGGAGGAGCGGGTGCAGAGGGAGTTGGCGGATAAGGAGACGGAGGAGAGGAAGAGGAGGGTTGTGCTGGACAGTGATGAGGAGGATGGGTGGGATAAGGAAGAGAAGATGAGGGGGTGGAAGAAGAGTACAAGTATGTCTCATTCTTCGACACCGCCGAGAGATACTTCGGAGTTCCGCACGACACACTCACCACCCCGTCATTCACCAAGGGATACACGACGTACACGTTCAAAACCAGATCCAATCGTGATATCCCTCGAATCTAGCGACGTTGAAGACACAAACAAATCTCCCGGCGCATTCGGTTGCTCATCACCCGTCAAGCCACATAGAAACAGATCGCCGAGTGTAGAGCAAATACCGCCGCCACCAGAGGAGGAGCAACTCTTCCCGGAACTCGTCGCACAAGCACGCGCCCAAGCCGCAGCCGAACAAGTAGCTAAGCTCAAAGAATTACAGGCGAAACAACGCCTCAAGCGCATTCATAGCAATGGTTCCAATCGGTCTGGGTCTGGCTCGGGTTCACCATTGGACCTCGATGTAATTGCCTCAGGCAGCAATGTCCCAACACCAACGAGCAGCCCGGTGTTGATGAGAAACGAGGAGGTGAAGCCAGACCCGATTATCAGCATCTTAGTCGATAGCCACATTCCAGAGACGAAACCATTGGTTGTGAAGAGGAAATTGAGCCAGAGGTTTAGAGATGTAAGAATGGCGTGGTGTGATGCGCAGGTTCTGCATGACCACCGACCGATGATGGACCAGGAGAAAGACAACATCTTCTTAACCTGGAGAGGAAGAAGAGTCTGGGACGTCACAACGGCCGAGTCGCTGGGTATCAAGGTTGATAGCAGAAGGAGGGTCGTGGCTGAGGAAGATGCTGGTGGTTATGGAGGTGGCGGAGCAGGGAATGTGCATCTTGAGGCTTGGACGAAAGATTTTTATGATAATTGGCAGAAAGAGAAGAAGGAGGAGAAGCGGAGGATCGCGGTGGGTTTGTTGCCGGTGCAGGAACAGATAAACCTCGAAGACTCGGCCGCGGTTGCATCAGATGCTGCGGCCGAGCAAGGCCGTGTTGAAGCCGAGCAAGTTGAAGCGCAACACGCACCGAGTGTGGAGAAGATAAAAATCGTACTCAAGGCCAAGGGTGACGAGCCAGTCAAGCTGATTGTGAAGACGACAACGCTGATCGACACGATCGTGGGTGGCTTCAAGATGCAGCGGAAGGAGTTGTGTGAGGGGAAGAAGGTCGAGCTGTGGTTTGATGGGGATAGGCTGGAGGAGGAGAGCACGATTGCGGATGCTGATGTGGAGGATATGAGCAGTATAGATGTGGTGCTTAAGGACGCATAGATGGACACGTAAGAGATCATAGGCATAATGTTAACGGTGACGAGCTGAAGTCGTGGGCACCGAGGGTATGTTGGGCTAGATATAATGGAGTTAAACCATGGTCATGTATGCTGTGGAACAGAGCATGACATCGTGGTGGTCAGATAAACTGGTGGAAGAGGACATGAACTCGAGCTTGACACAGTCCGCTTTCCGAGTCACTGAGCCAAGGGATCCCCACTGCAAGCGAAGCCGGGGGCGAGGAAGATTGAATAAGCAAGGTTTCTTCGCGTCTCTGCAGCCTGCTACGGCCCTTTAGGAACGCTCGCAGATACTTGAGGAAACCTCTTCTCGTTCTCTTCGTTGAGGCGAAGGAGTAGGCTGGTCGCCCGGGGCGAGGTATCCAATTATTTCGGCCTGAACCATGATTGGCCCCAGTTGCAACCTCATTTGGAGAGAGCAGAATCGAGACAGTCGCGCAGCAGATGAGGCCGTACAGCCGCTGGGTTTTCTCAATCGCTAAAATTAGCAAACCTCTCCTCTCTCATCCTTTATACGGAGGATTCATTAATTCGTGTTGTAATCCAAAAGCGGGACCAAACGGAACTCCAGGCTATACAATGTTCATGCTATACAATTGAATCCACCGAAAGCCCGAGCGAAGCCGTCCGAAGTGCGGCTGAAATGCGTAAGCGCTGTTGACAGCGAAGTTCAGGACAGGTTTCGCACTTCATACAACGAAGCTGAACACTTGCACTGAGTCCAAACAGAAGTCGTATTAACGTCATTTTTATATTCTCTGAATCTCATCCCCTCTTCTCTTCTTCATTGCCCCCGAAACTATCCACGATATGCTTCCTTCGTCTGATCGCCATAACAGTCTCAAAAACCTCTGGGTGGGTGAAAACGGAAAATTATGGCTTGGTCAAAGAGTAGGGGCAGGACACCAGCAAGGTGAGGTCAATTCCAGTACATGGCGAGGCCGACTAGGCGATGCATTGGAAGCCAATATGAGCATCTCTTTGAGCTGTATCCCAGCTCAAGTGAACAAGCTTCTGAAGTCCAAGTACTTCTCTTCCCGAGATGAGGAGCCGGGTGATTTGAAACTGCGTTTGTTGTTGTGACTTCTTTCTCAAGTTTGTCAGGATTTAGGTAAGGAGGGTGGATGAGAGAGACGCAGGGCTCGAGGGCTGTGTCAACCTGCATGAAGTCCTCGGACTCGTCTGTCCACGCCGACTTCACTCCGATTTCTTCGCAAAATGGTCGAGCATTTGTATTTTGCGGGCGAGCTTGAGGCGCAATGTAATCGACTTTAGCTGCATTTTGCCCTGTATCAATGGATGTTATTGTTTGGTTCTATAGATAGTGTTAGTTAGACAATTGATTCTTAATAACTGATATATACTGTGCTATCTACTGTGATATTACAATGCCCTGTTCGGCCTGCACTTACCGGTAATACTGAGATTTGTGCTGCAGCGCCAAGCCAATTATCGGCAAGCAACCCCAACACTGTGCTGGCCCAACTGTGCGAAAACCTGAGCAGTTCCAAGCTGGGGGAAGTGGTAGAAACTGCGGGCTGCTAAAATTATCGCGTGGCCGCATTTAATATAAGCCCAGACGTGTGTTGGGCGATGCGTCCCATTTTTCTGATTTTTCCACGGTTGATCATGGCAAACAGCAAGATTAACTTCGTGTGGAACATAGTAATAATCAACGATTGTCACGTTTTTGACGTCTAACATGGACTACGCCAATACAGACGTGCTGAAATCTAGTGGGCGATTTCCACGCATTGCATCACCGTTAGTTGCCGTACCGCCAGAAGCAGCGGGGCGACGAATTAAACATGACAGATGCAATACCACTCATGAATAGGGACAGTGTAGGCATCTCGACCACAAGGTCTTCATGGAGTATGCATGGTCGACTTTTGCCCCAGAAAGACATTGGGTCCACTGCTGGTGACCATAAGGGTGTGAAACATTGATAATGGACTGTACAAATGATGATCGTGATATTATTACTCATATGGCAGGCTCGTCTAAACCGAACAAGGTGACTGAACAAAGGTAACTTAGAAAACGAGAGATCGCCTTCGAGTGTGGCTCATTGACGAAAGTACAACCTTCAAGTTACGTTAGGTATGGACTGAAGAATACACTTCTGTGACGGAAACAGGATTTGATTCGCAGCTACGTCGGCTTTGCCACGTACCTCAGAACCAAAAGGTCACTGAGCGTAAACTAATTGGGAGTGTGCTGTCACACTTCATATGTGGCCGCGGAAGCGATGAACTGCCACATTGTGTGGCTGTGACAGTGAACGATTTCATCAATAGTGAGTGGAAGCGGAACAAACATCGAGCCGCCAAGTTAATTCTCTCTCATTCCGTTCGTCCCGAGGATATATCCTTTAGAACATACACATCATTGTAGAGTTCCACAAGGAAGTTGTAGAACTTAAACGCCTCCAATTGAGAATTTTTCCCTCCTACATCCGAAAGGCCCTCCAGTTCCTCAAAGCCTAGTTTGCAGCACCTCTTCTCATAATCTATAATGCGCGTCAGCTGCGCAATAGAATCCACAGTGGCATCCCCTCCATTTGCTCGATTGAACTCGGGAAAATCAACCGAGTTCAGATTTCCCTCATGGCCGTTCCGTCGCACCGACGAGCGGTCGTTCTCCATACGTGCTTTGTTGGCTAGATGCATCCACAGGTCCTGCGTCAGGTATTGCTCCTCAGCGCTGACGTGGCGGCCTGCGATGTCCTGCGGGAGGAGACAGCGGAAATACGCGAGGGAAAGCGGGGAGTAGCTATGTGCGGCGCCGACTGTGCGCACCCATTCGTGGTAAGATCCACAAGTGGTCTTCCATTCGGACCCAGCTCGAGTGCTCTGACAATGCGATTTGCTGGATTCGAGTTGGCTGATGTGAGCTAGCAGGCAGCGGCGAAGCTCGTGTTCCAAGAGGCTTCTGTCGACGGGGTCTGCTTTTTGAACAGCAGGATTCTCGAGGATAACATTGGTGAATGACTTTGTCTTGTCCGACAAGACAGCTTGTTGCAAATGTGTGCCGTTGGTTTCTTGGTGCTCCAACTTTTGTTTCTCGAGGGTCACGCCCTTGGCAGCCGGGCTTTGCTCTGGCGATCGTCTTTCCATTAACTTTTCCACAAGTCTTTTGATTTCGGGAAGGTGGTCTTCATAGTTGACACCGATAACGTGCTCGAAGTATTCATCAACCTGGTAGACGTGGAGAATAAATGTCATCATGTCGAACAAGATGTCTGTCTTCAGGAAGGAACTGTGGAGATTGTTGGAACATGCCAGAGTCATTGCAATGAATTCGAAATACTCGTCCCCCTTTAGATTGGAACGATCAAAGGTATTAAGCTTGGCGTCTTTTGGCTTGTCTAGGAATAGACATCCCTCCGTCACCGACCCTTCAATTCTCCAGAGCGGAAACCCGTTCAGAGTTGGAAGGCTGGAAAACATGTGGGTGTATTTTCGTATGGCCTTGCCTGGGAGATTGAGAAGGTTGTTGAATGGTGAGCCAAGTGAATACTTTGGAAATTTGGTTTCGAGAGCTGCTAGTATGTATGCTTTTGAGACGTTGACTGGCGAGTAGTTGGTTTTGGCAATCCACACGTACTCGACATCAGGGCCCAGACCGCTTGAGTTGAGGAACGAGCCCCCATGCGCAATAGCGTCTCGTATCACACCAGACACTTGGGAGCTAAAAGGCAGAGAGGCCAGGTTTCCCAGGGCAATAATTGCATATGCCGTGATCTCTTTGGATGGGATGCGGCCCCACGAGCCGTTGGCGTTTTGCTTTTGCAAGGTTTGCATCAGAACTTGGAAAAGAACAAGGGCGATGTCTCGAGAAAGCAACACTTCGGAAAGATTACTGACAACGCCTTGATCCCAGGCATTTACCAGTCTACATAAAGCTTGTGAAAGGAGCATGATTGGGTAAAATTCGGAGGTATTCTGCACATTCTTAGCAAGAATTGTTTGATTTGGTGAGTAGACCTACCCATTTGTCCTGAAAAGGGATGTCCGATTGCGTCCACGAGGCACATATATATTTGGCGCACTTTTCTATCTGCGTAATGAATTTCTCAGGTTCCGGGGACACTAGCAAAGCGCTGAGCACATTGCAATTAGTTGTCACACTTGGATGTCTTTCCATCATATAATAATAATAATAACATTCCTACTCCGATCTAGCCTATGGGCCATGCGGTACTTCTATGATACATGTTTGGGGAGGAGAAAAACCT
>RCNJ01000326.1_pt1 | contig 22234 bp, 30 predicted proteins | sample 2041171 | NCBI WGS metagenome assembly RCNJ01 (sample SAMN09708213, study PRJNA481090) | feces metagenome | biome: feces | host: Pygoscelis adeliae | place: Antarctica: Rookery Lake | collected 2010-03-01 | reverse complement strand
GATGAAAAGTAAGTAGAAAAGAATCAGAGTCAATTAAATCAACGACCTAATCCCTTGGGACGACTCTCTCCCCAATTAGGTCGTAACAGAACAGCCCTCGCTTTCGTTGCCGAGTCCGGCTTCGCTCCGGCGTGAATTTGTCGGTTGTCAAACGCGCGCTCGGACTCCAAGCCAACGTCCACTTTGAAAGGAGCGAATGCGTCAGCCATTTCCGCTTTTGTCAGAAGATTGAAAAAGAAGCTGTGAGCGAGGTTGTAAGTATGCTCCGAAATCCGGTCCGAAATATCCATTCGGCGTCGGCATGCTGGCGATACTTCTACTCGGAGCCTTGGACATTATGTTTTCGGTGTTGTCTCGATATTCCACAATTTCCGTCTCACGATGTGTAAGCTGGTGTGAGATTGGTGCACGTCCGGGATTTCTCCCATTCGGCCGGCGTCGCGAGGAAGATGGATATTGTAGGCTGACCACATTGGGCAACATTCGAGATCCAGCGTTGAGGCATACGGGTTCTCGGATATCGACGAATCTGGTGAACTCCGAATTCGTTCGTGGTTCGACTTTTACACTGTGATTATCCAGGCTTCAGCCAAACTGCCTGTTTTAACTTCGGTAGCGTCGGAACAAAGTCTTTGGCATTTCCAGTAGTCAAATCTATCGAGATGACTTCGTTCCAGCCTCCGGCGTATCCACTGGAATTTATTGCACATAAAGTTGCCTTGGCAAAGAACTCCTACCATGATGCCGAAACCGCAACTTTGATCGGTCTTGCAGGAGTTGTCATTGCATTGGTTTACTGGTTATCGAGCCATTCTAGGCAAACATACGTAAAAGGCGTTCCGTTTGTCGGTGGAAGCGACGAAGACGCTATCAAGAAGAACCGGATCCGGTTCGTGAACGATAGCAAGAATATGTTACTAGAGGGCTATAAGCAGGTATGCGATTATATTTTCAAACCGATCTCATCCGGAATACGCTCGGGTTGCTGAGAGAAGTAATGCTAATCTTGATCGTGTACTAGGCAAACCGCGGACTGTACTATGTTCCCAGCAAATTGGGAGAAGCGTCTGATGATTCCTGTCAAATACCTGGAAGATCTGAAGTCAGCACCAGTAAACGAGGTTGATTTCGTGGCCACATTCATTGAGGTCAGCGAGTTCGCCCCATGGTATACTCGGCCCGCAACTGATTGGACTACAGATGTTCGAAGGCAAATACACGACGATGGGCAGCCGCTCAACTCTTCATCCCCGCGTCGTCAGAGGGCAGCTGAATCGAAACTTGTGTGAGCTGGCAAATGGGGTCTGGGCCTTAGTATTTTCGTTAATTTTCGCACACAGGGACCGTCATGGACCACATTCAGGACGAGATCAAAGACGCTTTTGAAGATTCCTTCCCTCCCTGTCATGGTAAGAGCATTGTTCTTTTCTCGTTTGCTGCAATCAACTCGAGGAAGGTTTCCTGACACGATCATTTAAGACTGGACCGAGGTGGACGTAGTCGACCGAATCACACAAATCGTGGCCCGCGTGTCAAGTCGCATGTTTGGCGGCACTACCCTTAGCCGCAACAAAGAATGGATTCAATCGTCCATCGACTTCGCAACAGACGGGTTCATTGGCGCTCAGGCCCTCAAGAAGTATCCTGAATTTCTCAAACCGGTTATCGCCCGCTTTGTTCCAGCTATCCAGAATATCAAGAGCCACTATGCTGCCGCAGAGAGGGCCGCGATCCCCCTTCTCGAAGAGCGTGCGGCTAATGGCACTGCTGCGCCTGACCTACTCTACTGGATGGCGGAGGACGCCAAGGGAGACGAAAAAGACCTGGCCTTCCCCGCCGGTATTCTCCTGAAAGTTAGCTTTGCTGCAATCCATACGAGTGCAGCAGCACCTACGCAACTGTTGTATGATCTCTGCGATATGCCCGAATACATAGAGCCACTCAGGAGAGAAATCGACCAAAATCTCGATGGAAATGGATTGCTCGGCCGCCAGGGATTTCAGGGATTGACCAAGTTAGATAGTATCATGAAAGAAAGCCAACGGTTCAATCCCTTGCTTCTCAGTAAGTTTGAAATATGCAATACACAACGCCTACCAAAGTCTCGATGTATTTTGACCACCCACAGTCACATTTGAGAGAGTCATCACAGTAGACTACACTCTTCCCGACGGCCTAAAGATTCCCGCCCACACAACTATCGGCGTACCCGCCCACGCCATCTCGATGGACCCCGAGATCTTTCCTGAACCTGAAAAGTTCAAAGGCTTCCGTTTTGACGAGTCAGCTCCAAAGACGTCTCCAGACTCTCTGAATGAAAAGGCAAAGTCCACAGTGGCTTTTGCTGCTGCCCATCCCGCGAGCATGGCCTTTGGATACGGGCGGCACGCGTGCCCTGGCCGCTTTTTCGCTTCGGCCGAAATCAAGGCAATTATGGTTTATCTTCTAAGAAATTACGACTTCAAGTTTCCAGACAACCAGGCTGGAAGACCTCCCAGCTTGATTTTCGAGACGCAGAACTTGCCTAACCCCGCTGGTCGTATCATGTTCAAGAGGAGATGAACGACGTTCAACATCGTATGATGGTTCGTTCTGGCCAGTTTCAGAAAGCGTTTGAGTGTAATACTAGACGCAGAGTAGTAAAGTAAAGACCAATTAACCCAGCTCCCAAAGTTTGCACTTCTGGATAATACTCCTACGACGAACGTAATTGCTGGATGTGCGTGATGATATACTGTCATACCGACGAATTCGAAACAATTGAATCTGAGTTAGCTTCTAAAGAAATTGAGACGTGCTCCTTTCAGATTACGTCAAGGGGCGTTCTTTGAATTTTGACATTAACCTGTTGGTTTTGAGAGGTTTAGGATGCGGCGGGGTAGTGCACAGTCCCGTCGGGGTCCGATTACAACAAGCGGCTGCAGCCAATTACAGGCATTTTGTATTCGGCCAATGAGACTTTACGCTTTCACGTCCACAATCACGACCTGAAGAGCCCTGCGAGCAGGTCAATAGTGAATTATTGATGGGCTGAAGAGATCTTGAGATGTCTAATTAAGGCGCGGCAGTAACAAAGGATCCTTGAGCAATCGCTCCATATCCTCAGTGCAAATATGGACAGAGATATCCACCCCGCTGTCGGTCCAAGACGGCCGAGATCCAGACAAGAACTCTCCAGAAGATGGGGGTGCTCCTTTGATGAGAATGTCGCCGTCCAAGTTCGGCACGATGCCGTCCGCGTATCGTATGCGCGAGCCAAGACCGAAGTCGACATCGTAGATGCCGGCGCGCGCCCAGGTTGTCACCAGGATATGACGCCGGCCAAGGAATGCCTGCCATATACGCTGAGGAGACTTCTCATACGCAGCGCTATGAAGATGATCTGCGAGATTTGCTGGGTCGCTGACAGTGGAGATCGTATGCCGAATCTTTCGGGCGATGGGAACCATCGCTGCGGTAGCGTTACTTGATTGTTCGTAGCCAACCTCAGAGCCCGGCAGCTCAACATTCATCATGATGATCGGAGAACCCAAAAAGTCTTCACCCAGCTTGAAAGCGGATCGAACGCCAAGTACAAGATCGCAATGGACAGGGCCGTCATCCTTCCCGAGTTGACGTGCACGCACAATGCAGGACCAAATGTGTGCCAACACGGCATCATGCTTGCTGATTCTCGGGCCATCACCGTCAGTACCCTTCGTAACTTCGTTCAAGAGGAAATCGACCTGCGTTGTGTTGAGATGAATGGTATAGTCAGAAACAGGCGCCTTAAGATCCCACTCAGCCCATGGCATAGGCTTGCCTGCTGGTGATACCAGTTTGGCCGCATCGAGGAATGGCGCGGGAGGCTTTCCCGGCGCAGCCCACCAATCATACCTGTGCAAGGGCAAACGTTCCGTTCGTCTAATAATGGCCGGGTCCGGCTCCTCGGCGTTGATGTCTCCTGCAGCAAGGTTGTCCAAACGCGCCGGCTCAAAGACGGGAGTCAGGACTGGGGCGGTCAGGCCCTTGATGACGGCACTACTCACACTCGCCCAGTCCTTGACGAAGCGGATGAGGCCCGTGATGTCCGCGAAAGGATGCGCCGTTTTGGCAGCGAGGACAAAACCACCATCTGACAACGTGGTGCATTGGATAGCCATGATCGGCTTGCGCAATCCCGTCGCGGCATCGGGCTCGTTGGGTTGTAGAGCATGCGCAATGTCGACAGCAGGCACAAATTTACCGAGATTGTCGTCTTTGCGATCCCAAAGTGGCTGAGTCTTGACGCGCTCTGTTTGGTAGAGTGAGTCCGTGGTGGCAGAGCTTGTTGCTGAGATGAACTCCACACCGACGTCTGCGGAGGCCCCGAAGTGCGCGTACACGCGGCCGAAGCGACGGGCGTGGACTGGGAACTCTTCCGCTTCAGCGGGAACCGACGCATCGTCGACGACAGCAATGGTCTTCAGCTGGCCGGCCCATTGAGGATACGAAGTAAGCGCAGTGCCGAGTGTTTGGCGGAGGTGCACGGCGACGTTCACCACATCCTTCTCATTGAGAGGCTCGAAGAGCCATATAGCGTTTGTAAGAGCAAAGTTGGCGGTAGTCGCGTCCAGTAGCGACAGTGGGATTGCGTGTTCATGCTGCGTTGACTTTTGAGGAAATACGCGCTCCGTCATCGTGACTTTAATATCCACCTCGGGCGGCATGGTTGCGGACGACATGATAGGGTCGGAATGCAGCTTCCAGGTGCTGCTCAGGAGACGTGTTGACGATGTAAACCCCTCAGCCGTCAATGAGTGGTCCGACCGGTAAGAAATAGTCACTCTCAGCGTCGAAACCCCAACGAGAGGTCCAACAACATTGTCGCAATCAAATCGTCAAGAGGACACCCACCAGGCACGGGCTGGAAGTGGGGCCTCGGCCTGTACCGACTATGGAATTATCCGAACTACCATGATGGGTTGAATCTGGTTGAACCAACATAAACCGAAAATGATTAAATCTCATCAAAGCCTATGTACATGTCGTCGCTTTTTTGGAATTTTCTGGATAATAACCCAAGGCATCGATATATTGGAATGAAGCTCGAAATTGTTGTTTTGGTGAGTTTCCCAATCATAATCCCTTTGACTGCGACATGAGATGTTGACTTAACCCAGGTGCTAGCCATTGGGCTGCTATACAAGCTCTCAATTTGGTGGTTTCATCCTTTGAGGAATTTCCCGGGCCCGGTTTCAGCATCGTTCAGCAATGCAAGTCCTTCACCATCCACATTGAATGATGCATGAGCTTGAAAGAACTCTCTTCTGACAAAAGTGGCATAGGTTCTGTACTCGTGGAAGTTTATGACAGGCAGACAGCCTTATTGGCAACTTGAACTCCATGAAAGATACGGTAATTTAACGTCTTACTGTCCTTTCCAGAGCGTGGCTCATCATTAGCAGGACCTGTTGTTCGCGTCGCACCCAACGAGCTAAGCTTCAGCTCATCTTCCTCATGGCGTGATATCTACGGCCCCCGCAAGGGCGTAGAGCCTTTCGTCAAAAGTGAGTTCTACGATGGAGGCAACTTTGCCGCAGAGTCGCTCTCCATCGTGAGCGAGCGTGATCCCAGGAAGCATGCCGAGATGCGCCGTTATCTCAGCAGCGCTTTCTCCGACCGTTCCCTCAAGTCTCAGGAGCCTCTCATTGCAGAGTCCGTGGACAGGCTTGTTGACAAGCTCGAGGAAGCGGGTCGTGGTGCACACGGTACGAATTTGGTCATGTGGTTCAATCTAGTCACCTTCGACATCATCGGCAGCCTTGCGTTCGGAAAGGATTTCGGTGGCGTTGAAGCGGGAAAAGAGCACTTCTGGGTCGCCATTGTGACGAAAAGCCTGCGTTTGGGTGCGCTCGCCGATTGCTTCCGCAGATTTCCGGCAGTTTCTGTTGTTGTGCAAAAGATATGTTCACGATTCATCGAGAAGTTGATGACGGAGAACCGTAAGCATCAGAAGTACACCATGGACTTGGTGCAGAGGTACGTCTTCAATCTCGATAGCTATGCACTTTACTTGTGAGCATATCTGACTTGGAACTAGTCGATTAGCGACTCATTCAGACCGCGCAGACTTCCTCACTAAGATGATCGAAGCACGCGAAGAGGAATCCATCTCAGACTCTCAGATCGCTGCTCACTCTTCCGATTTTGTGTACGTATTATAAACTCTTGTAACACCACCCGCCATTCTAACAGAAGAACCAAAGTATTGCCGGCAGTGAAACAACAGCCACAACACTTTCTTGCATGACTTACTACCTGCTTAAAAACCCTTCCATCTTGTCGCAGCTGCAGAACGAGGTACGGTCATCGTTTACTCGATACGAGGATATCACTGCAGCCACCACGATCCCTCTCAAGTACCTCAAGGCTGTTATAAAAGAGGCCATGCGCGTGTACCCTCCTGTTCCTTTCGCGCTTCCTCGCGTTGTTCCTCAGGGTGGATGCACTGTTGATGGTCATTTTCTACCAGGTGGAGTACGTTTACCTACGAACGATTGACATTCCTCCTCGAATTTCTTCATCTAATGCGGACCTGCAGACCGTTGTTTCGACAAGCACTTTCGCGGCAAGCATGTCAACGGCCAACTTCAGTGAGCCCTGGAGATTTAAACCGGAAAGATGGACTGGTGAGAACTGTACCGATGATCTCGACGCAAGCCAGCCGTTTTCGTATGGAACGCGGTCCTGCATGGGACGGAGGTATGGCCCTTCTATATGCTCATTGTGTGATCGAGTGCTGATGTTCATAGTCTTGGCTGGATGGAGCTTCAAGCTATCATAGCGAAGATCATTTACCGGTACGACATGGAGCCAGTTGATGACACTGTTGACTGGCATCGTGATTCGAGAATGCATACTTTCTGGGAGAAACCCCCTCTGATGGTGAGATTGAAGAGGCGTGTGTAGTAAGTCACACGGAAGTCAAATAACAATGATCGGAAAGTAGGCAAAAGGCAGGCAGGAAGAACTTAGTTACTAGTGTTTTTAAGAGGAAAGGATTGCAAAAAATGCCGAAAATTAAAGTAAGTGAATGAGTCATCCATGTAAAATAAGGGAACGATATCTGTTCAGAGCTTTGCTTCAACTTCAATCTAGTTTACCTGGGTGGAACAACATCACTCTATGCATTTGACTACTAAGTTGAGGATTCCTCAGCGGTCACGGAGATTACTAAGTCTAACCGAGCCTCCAAAGTTATGTGGTTGATCTACAATATGACAAAAATTATACCAAGGTATCCTGCCAAGCTACAAACGGCCTAGATAAAGTTTCTTTCCTGCCACCAGTCGCAATTCGACGCATTGACAGCGGCATCTAGAACAGGCCCAACCAAGGTGCTATTGAGATTTTGCACAGTCAACCCCTCGTTGGACGCGAAATCAGGAAGGAAACCTCCACTAACTGGATTAGGCGACCCTGAGGTAACAAAACTTGCAAAGTAACGTTGCATAATGACGGCCAAAGTGACGTTCACTCCGGCTCCCGGGTTGCTAGGGTCCATGAACGTGTATCCCAGGTCATTGGCGTGCCATGCCGGCGGTACAGAGAATTGATAAGCGAAGCTGTCGTTGAGGGGTTCAAATACCTTGTTTATGAAATAGTTGTTACAGGTAATGGTGTCGTCTGCAACTACGCGGGCTATGCGGCCCAGTTGGTTCACGTAGCCGAATGAGCCATCGAAGTTGGCTGGGTACAGCGTTTGCTCAATGGCCGAGAGCGCAGATCCAGGTGCTTGAGGAAACAGGAGGGCAATGTTCGAGTCGAATTGGCTGTCGTTGTGTATGAAAGGGGACGCGAACAAGAGGCCTTCGTTCGAGTTGTGGCCGCCCATTACTTGTATCGAGTGATCAAATTGTTCTCGACGCAAAAGAAAGGGAGGATATTCCGTGTAGCGGTCGTTATCTAATACAGGGCCTATTATGATGATTTCGTCAGCTTTGGAGGTTTGAAGGAAGCATCATAATACTCACCGAACCCAAATGTGCCGTAAGGCCGAGAGTTACCCACAACAATACCATTGGCAGTCTGCAGGGTCTCAGTGGGCAGAGATTGAAGTTCAACCAACGAAGACACATTCGAGGCTCGTAAAACCTGGTGGAGTGTTTCTTTCTGCTGAATTGTTGGAATGAAGTACGTGTAAGGGCTCTGCACGATGGCTTTTTGAAATAACGAAAGAGATGAAACCTCAGGTGAGGTAAGATGGTAAAGAATGGATCCTGCTCCCGCTGACTGTCCCATAACAGTGACAGCACTTTTGTTTACGCCAAAGAGGTGAATATAATCTTGGATATATTGCATCGCAAATACCTGATCCTGGAGTCCGAGATTGGGAGAAATGTGCGAGGAGTCCGAGCCAGCAACAAAGCCCTTGATGGATTATAAATATCAGCAATTGTATGTCAACCACACTGTTGACAAGCAGTACTCACAAATAGTCCTAGACGGTAGTTGACAGACACGTATATGAGTTCCTGATCATTCTGGGCTGCAGCATTCAACAATCCGACACCAGATCCATATTCCGTCTTCGAGCCCTGTACGTAGCCACCTCCGTGGATGAACAGAAGAACTGGTACTCTAGCCGTCTTTCTCTGATTGAAGACGTTCTCTGGAACCAAAATGTCCAGAAAAAGGCAGTCTTCGCTTGAACCCGGCCGGGGCGGGTAGACGTCATCCTCCGTGAAAGAAGGCATCTCCGTCTGGTTTCCAACATCTGATCCTATGTAGTTGAACCATCCGGGCTGGGCTTGGGGGCATTCAATTCCGTAAGGACCTGCTATCTGAGTTGTTCGGTTTTCCGCAGGTGGTGCTGGAGGTTTGAATCGGTTCAAACCAGTCGGCGGGGCTGCGTAACGTACGTTGGTAAAGTTGACATAGCGGGCATTTCCGTGACTAGTCTATCTCGCAGTTAGAGGTGATTTTTTGCAACTGAGAACATCAGTAGAGCAAGTCTCACCTCGAGCAGGCCTTCTTGGATGGTGTAGACCAAGTCCACTGTGAAGCTCGTCTTGGTCGTCAAAGGGGCTGCGTGCCCATGATCATGTAGCCCAATCAGAACAGCAACGAAGAGCCAGAACATTTCGAGTTCTGACCGGCTGGTTGAGCAAGTGCGAAGGCAAAATTCACTGAAGACAAGGATGAATGTTACAATGTCGTCGCAGTCAGCACGTTCTTACTGGCGTATGCGACAAGAACTCCTTTGCAGAAACCCGGTAATTGAGGAAGTCACCGCCACGGCTACCCACACCAGTAAACCGAATTTGTACTTTAGACGGCTGCATGGAATGGTGTCATCAGGATCTACTTCGGTGATGTAGCATTTTGTTCTAGTGTCTTACAAGGGTAATGAGTGACCTCCCAATAAGGGACAAACGGACTTGACCATATTTGGAAATTTCCGCACTTCAGGTTTGATACGCTTCCAAACGACCTACAGAGAAGGGTGTGATATCTCTATGACGATGACTCCGATGGATATAGTCAATGCGTAGAGATGCGACGTGGAGTCACCCTGATACAGAGCCCATCCTTGTGTGTCTTTCGAATTGAGCCCAATTTTTCTTCCTCGCCAGCAACGAGACTATCGCAATGCAAGACCCGAGACCAGTGCATTCTGGTGCCACAGGCGATCCGAAGTACAACACATTCATTTCGAGTACCGATGTAGACGTTGCGTCTGACAACACTTCCACGGCTGCCAACAATGCGGATGGAACATTTGGGACTACGGTCGTCGATGGCCGCAAAGAGCAGTTTTTCGAAGCAGGGCGGGAGTACTTTCTGTCAACAAACTACATCGGCTCTCTCACAGCCATCGGACTAGCTGGGATGGCGGGTATTGGAGTTTTCTCCCTTGTTGCCCCAATTCTGATCTCTATCAACGAGTCCATCGGTCCTGATCCCAACATCGTTTGGGTGTCTCTTGCCAGCAACCTTGCCCAGGCAGTCATGTTGACTATGACTGGTCGGCTCTCTGATATGTTCGGCCGGCGATACTTCCAAGTCTTAGGCACGGCTCTGGCTCTCATCGGTTGCATTATCGGCGCCACATCTAAAACAGTCAATGTTCTCATCGGCGCAAACGTGCTTATCGGTATTGGGTCAGCGACTCAGGTCTCCTTCCCATATCTCATTTCGGAGCTTGTACCAATGAACTACCGCTACTTTGCGTCAAGCTACATTTATGCACTTCTGATACCTGTATCGGGCGTTGCGCCAGTCGTGGCAACTTCCCTTGTCGCTAATGATCCTGGCGGTTGGAGATCTTGTTACTACATCCTTATCACCATCAACGTTTTGGCTCTTCTATGCTGGGCGGCATTCTACCACCCGCCGTCTTGGGGTTACCTGGTAGCCAAGGAGTTTGGAGAGACCCGAGAAAAGAAGAACACACTTCGAGACATCGACTACGGGGGCCTCTTCCTGCTCTCATCCGGACTTCTCTTGTTCTTGCTAGGAATCTCCTGGGGCGGATCATTATACCCATGGAAGTCTGCAGCGGTTCTATGCACCATTATAATCGGCAGCGTCATACTAGTCGGCTTCGTCTTCTACGAGCGGCATTGTCCGACACCACAGCCTCTTGTGCCCCTGGCGATGTTCAGGAACACGGGATGGGTGGCAGTGCTACTCACACTGTCTTGCGCAGCTAGCATGTATTACGCCTTCAGCATTGTCTTCCCGACACAAGTTGCAGTCCTCTACAGCTCGGAAAGCAAAGCAAACCAGGGTTGGCTCAAATGCGTCATCACGGCCCCTCCATTAGTAGGACAAATCATCGCGAGTTTGCTAGCTACCCGCATCGGACACATCAAATGGCAGCTCGTTGCTACTGCGAGTATCGGAGCGGCACTATATGGTGGTAAGTCATCTTTACCTCCGAATCATCACATGCTCTGTATGAAGAGTGAAATTTGACTGGCTAACATGACTGGCAAACGTCCAATAGCAACGGCTTGTGTAAACACCCACAATCGCGATACTGTTGTGTCTCTCCTCGTCGCTGGAGGCTTTGCCCTGGGCTGGGTGGATGCCCTTTGGCTCGCTTCGCTGTCTGTTACCTTGGAAGACCAGAGCGTGATCGGCACGGGAGTCGGCATTGCTACTTCGCTGAGGACTTTCATCTCCACCTGCTCAGCAGCTATCTTTACCACTGTTCTCAACAACCGTCTCACATCCACAATACCCCAGCTGGTACCCCCAGCGTTGACTGAAGCTGGTTTGCCCGCCACATCTGTATCTGAGTTTGTGCGGCTGCTCAGCGTGGACCAAAGTCTGCTTGCTTCCGTTCCTGGAACGAACTCCACAATCATTGACATTGGAGTAGAAATGTTCAAGGTGGCCGATGCGCGCGCTTACTCGACAGTTTTCTTAACAACCCTCGCCTTCAGTGGACTGGGGGTCATTGCTAGTTTTATGACCCCCGAGATTGAGTCGAAGTTGCATGAGAAGGTCAGCTGCAAGCTGCAGGTGTGAGGCTGGCGAACGAGGTCATCAAACCAACAGCGCTGTACTGATGTGGCGCATGGCCTGCGTATCTTGCATGTCTCACCATGTCAAGTGCTTCATCAATTCTCTTTTATCCCTCAGCGAGAAGTATGAAGGTGGCCAGAGGGAGATTGGTCAAAGTAGGTGAAGACATTTTTTTCTCTATGCAACAGATATCAATCTGGAAGATACATGAAGAAATAATAGCTTTTACTGGCTTCAGTGGCAAGCGAAACTTGATCTTTCTAATGTTACTTCTTCTAATCTAAAGGTCAAAAGGTTCAATCTCGTGTGCACGCCAACCCATTCCAGACAGCGAAAAGTGGGGGTATGCCGGCCGTGATGGTCCAATGTCAGACGGAAAGTTTCACGGTCGTCAAGTTGTATGTTTGATTACAATCATGACATTGGGCTTCATCAACTCCTCTAACAATTTGGATCCATCAACTTGCCCTGTCATTTTGTTCCTTCAAACCTCCTTCTCGTCCCAAAGATCGTCGTGGCCCAGACGGCCAGTGAGGGCGAGGTTGCTAGCCTGAGACTCCAGGTCTTCAGCAAACAGGCGGTTCTTCATGTTGTGCCAATCCACACTTCTCCACTCCTTTCCCTCACGGTCAACAAACACGGTATCTGTCTCAGGTCTCATGAGATATACCACAGTCAGCTTGCTCTTGCCCTTCTCTGCAGGGTGCGGGATAACGCGATGGAGTGACGACCGCAGCAAATTTTTGGACAAAAACTCGGCTGAATCACCGATATTGCACACAGTATGACCTGGTTTGGGCGGGATGAACATCCACGCTTTCTTTCCAGGATGATACACCTGTAACCCGCCCACATCAGAGAATACCATGGAAAGACTCCCAATGTCGGTGTGGGAAACGTGGCCGACTTCCTCGCTTTGGGGTTCGTGAGGTAGGTACTTGAGAAGTCCGAGGGCGGTAGGAGAGGCGTGGCCTTTGCGGTGATGTTCGGCAAGGTTCTGTTTGTCGTCCAGATTCAGGGATCGTGACAGGCTGTCCAAAATGACTCTTCCAATGTCTCCCAGTGTATGATTCATCGCTTTGAATGCCTCGCGTCTCTGCTGGAACTCCTTCGGTAATTTGGCGGGCTTATCACGAGGAGCATTATGCAGGGCGTGCTCGAATATCTGCACAAGTTTAGTCGAAACGTCGAGCTGGTGTTGCCTCCGGAAGATGATGGTAAGACTTACGAGGAATCCTTCGAATCCATCACCTTTACCTGCGACAGATCCAGTCTAAATTCCGGCGGGCTTGTATCTATCGCGCCAACCGCGTTAACTTTCTTGACCTTTCCAAGACGTGCATGTGGTTTTATTACCCGCCAATAATTTCCTCCCCGGAGACATGGTCCTTGTTGACCTCCCACGTAGATTTCTCTTTCTGCGGCAGTTCGTAGAACTGCAGCGCTGCCGATGTAGCCATCTCGATCTGTTTCGTGACCTCGCGAGAAGGATGATCTCTCACATCAAGGTAGAAAAACCCCAGATCCTTCGAGGCATTCAGTAGAATCTCCTCTGTCGTTTCATCGCAGTCCATTATCTTGCCGATAGATATCGTGACGAGTTCCGTGTTTTCACTCTGCGGCTCCGGTCCTCGGGCCACATGGTTGACGTCAATATCAGCGTGAGGGGCCATCGCAAACAAAGAGACTGGCTTGTGAGAAGAGTCTGAAGATTCCTTTGGCCTTATAAGGGTTGCGCAAAATAGAAATATCGATGAGGTAAAGAGGCTCCGTCAACTAGTGCGTCAACAGTCAACGAGGTATGTGACACTGCGAAGCTGGCACTTTTAAGGTCAACTTCGGTGTTCATGAAGTTCTTTTGGGCTCGACTTATAGCCTTCGTTACTTAGGTTATTTAGAGGAGCGAACATAACAATATCTCTTCATTTGTCCACATATGGTCTTGTCGGAAGGCCAGGCGCTTGCACTTACTCGCGGAATTTCCTGAAAGGGCAATTTCCGATGAGAGTCGGGCCGAGCCACGAGTAATGTTGGCGCCATGCAGCCGAGTGGTGCGCACAGTTGATCAACCGAATTCGGTTTACAGAAAAGTCCTGACACACTTGGCAAACGATTTGGCAATTTTCAATTGTGTATATTCTTCGGCTAGGCGTGGAAACCATGTTTCACACCCTCGATGAGGTTTGCCATATCTAGAGCCGGTCTAACTTTGCTACTCTGACAAACCTAAGGTAGTGCAGACCCCATTATTTTAACATATGAACAAGTCTACTGGGCTTCTGTAGGGGAGATCACAACTCGAACTCCCTTCGTTCCGTCTATCGGGGTGGGGACGAACCTATCATAGTGGATCTCGACGTCCTCCTTGCCCGTCCCGAAGAGGCTCATGCTAGAGCCCATACGACGGATCAGCAGCCCAAATACCATGTAAAGCTCGGCATATGCGAGACTGAATTCGAATATCAGCGATGCGAACATTAATCCTCACATGAAGACCAATAAAACTTACTTGATCCCGATACACTGTCGGCTGCCGCGAGAAAATGACAGAACATACTTGTCCAAATGATGATGGCGCCGGCCTTGCTCATCCAGCCAGCGCTCTGGCTGAAATTTCTCAGGATTCGGGAATAATTCCGGGTAATTGTGGATAAGAGTCGCTGTCATTCCCACAGGTGTTCCTGCCGGTATCTCATGCTCGACCATGATGCTCTTCTCTTCGTTCTTGCCAGAAGAGACTTGGGTCTTCAATATAAGCGGCCCTACAGGATTGATACGCTGCAGCCGTGTGCTTACACCGTAGGAAAGACGCAACCCCTCGCAGATAACGGCGCTGGGATACTGTAGCTGTTCCAACCGGTTCCAGCTGACCCTCTCATCAACATTGGGAATGGCCGCCTCCAATTCACTTCTCAGTTTCCTCAAGACCTGGCAGTCATCAAGGACGTAGAAAAGCATAACCCAAAGTGCCCAAGCTGTGGTCTCTGTTCCCGCACCGATCACGATCTGCCCCTCCTGCCACAGACGCTCCAATCTCTTCTCTTGCTCTGGGAGATCACCCATCAATAACTCATGGAAGATGGTTCTCTCAGATCCACTGCCAATATTTCCTGAAGCAATGTCGTTCTGAGTCAGTCGAATCTGATTTCTAATATCCTCCTGGAACCGCACGTAGATCGCTGCTTCCGGATTGATCCGCATGATAAGGTTCTGAGGTAGTCTGTTCATCAGTGTAATGAGCCACGGGAACTGCTTAAACCATGGACCCATGTCCGTTCCAGCAATAATGGCGCGGTGGAAATTTGGCTCAAAAGTTGGAGATCCCAAGAAATTGTAACTCTTCGCAAACGCATACTCCGTCACAACGGCTGTCGTTACGCAACTGAACGCCATGTTAATGGCAACAGGCTTGCCACTCCCAGAATGTGTCTGGAGCTGCGAAACCAGCTTTTCAATCGCGTTGTGGATGACTGGCTCTAGTCTGCTGACCGATGACTTAGAGAAGAAGCGGTTGAGGGCACCGCGTTGGAGGCGATGAAGGTCATGGCTGGGCGTTCCGAATACACTGTCCGGGATCCCGAACTGAGCGCTGAAATACGGGTATTTGTCTCGTCTCTTGCCACCACCGGCGTAAAGCTCGTCAATGAAGGAGGGCTCATTGACATGAAGCTCGTTGGGGCTGATACGCACGATAGGACCATACTTTTCATGCATCCGTTGAATTTCAAAGGTATAACGCCCTCGCTTGATACCATCGAAGTAAAATTCGTAAAAAACCGTAAGTGCTGCGAGCTTTGGACCGGGAAATCTTGCTAGCGGGTGAAGGTACAGCCTGTAGACGGCGAGGCCAAGGAGATATAGCGTCAAACCAACGACCGCGGTCAGGACAGGATTCGCGGCTGGATGATGAAGGGCATATCCAATAAAGGTGGTTGCCATTGCAGGATCGTGAGGTTTTGGTCTGAGTAGAGAACTTGGAAAGAATGCAGGCGGACGATGAGGCGAGAATCTGTGTCCATCGATTCAAATCGTAACATTCTCTACTCTTTTTGAGCTGAGTCACCCGCTAAACCTAGTAAAGATAATACCGAGCTTCGAATCTTCCAATCCGCGAATCCCCAGGGGCCGCGCCTTCGGACCAAATAACATCCACGTCGATATCAGGTACATGACGCACAGAGCGCTCCATCTCATAATGCGAGGTCAAAAAGATGTATTTTCTCGTATTTGATCTATCGGATTCTATGATTCATGCCGTGCAAATTTGGTGTGTCAAAATAGCGTCCTCAGTTTTGCGTGATGTGGCCCAGATCCCCAATTCTCCTGTCGAGAGGAGAACCAACCAACTGGATCAGCCTGTCGATGAATCGTTTACCCATGCCATCGATGCTATTCTGTGCATAACGAGTACCATCGTATCGCAAGCGCATGTTGAATATACCTTCTCTCTGAATGAAATTAAGCTCGATGGGAGCAGTTGGCTTTTGCGCTTCGAAAATGCGCCAATTTCTTGTGTCGACTGGCATGTCTAACAAAACAAGTACTTGAGAATCAAATCAGTATGCTTGGTTGCCAAATGCCCGCCCAATATGACTTTTCAATTCTGGGTAAGTCCACTGGTAGTCATTGACGCGGAGCAAAGTGCTCTGCAGCGACCTCAGTGTCTCGCCAATCGTTGAATCTTTCCTGGTCTGGAATAGGAGCGGACACCGGCCATTGAGAGATCCCACTACACGCTCGGCAGCAGGATGGTCGATATTTCGTCCAGAAACACTGATCTTCATACCCACAGTATTGGAATACGTGTAATCTGCGAGAACTAATGCCCAAGCAGTGTAGACAACTGTCGCTGGAGAGACTCCGTGCTGACGGGCAGACATGCTAAGGCTGTCCACTTTCAACGGGATATCGGACTCCCACTTGTTCCACGGCTGGTCACTTGGCTCTCCGGGCTCTAGCAATTGGACTGGTCTCAATTGTGTCCATGGCTCTGCGTAAGTGCTCCAGAAATCCGTGATAGTTGTTGCCTGTCGCTTAGCTTCCGCATTCAGGTGTTGGGCAACCACGTCGTAGCTTGACGCGGGTGGAAGTGTGGCCGCGTTGCCATTGATGATAAGTTCGAGCTCTTCCAACAGGATTCCGAATGACCACGCGTCGGTGTAACTGTGATGAACAAGCCAGTTCATCTGAATGGCCTCTCCAGGTACTTCAACGATCCAGAAATGGGGCTTCAGAATGGATATTGGGGACCTTTGCGAACGTAGTGTTGTCCATAGGACCTCCCTCTCCCATCGAGACACTGCTTCCATATTCTCATAGTCCAGCGCGCTGAACTCTCGCCAGTTTACATCTGCTGCGGTGTGAACTGTTTGGGCTTTGGCGTCCATGTCGAATCTTGTTCGGTAGATGGCGTGACGGGTAAATATCATCTCCCATGCCTTTCGCAGGTTTTCGGTGTTGATAGGACTGTGAGCAGTGTTTCTGGTAAGGCAGTAGAACACGTAATTGCTCGAGGGATCAGTCTCGGTTTCTTCCAAGAGCTGGAGCTGATGCGGCGTGAGTGGTGTAGTTGATGAGCTCACGTCGGCAGAGGCAATACGGTCAGCGGAGACTGCCGCTCGAGCTATCGCTGCTGCGGTATCCAACTCGAAAACCTTGCTCAACGCCAAACTGAGGTTTTCGCGGCGAAGGTGAGATTGAAGTTTCACAGCTGTGAGGGAGTGGTCGCCAAGTGATCTGAAAGATGCCGTAGACGGTATCTGGCTCACTGGTCGGTCGGAAATAACTGCGAAAGCTTGGAGAACAACGTCCAAGGCAGCGGATGTGTCGTTTTCAGTGCGTGGGTAACTCCGTAGTCGATCATTCACTTGGTCTTTGACCATTGCTTGTAAGGCTCTTGTATCAACCTTGCCGTTTGGCGTCAACGTGAAGTCGTTGATAGCGAATATGAGGTCTGGTATGATGAACACATCAAATCTTTGGGCGAGGTACTCGCGTAAAATTTCCACCGGTACCTCAGAAGGCGTCACAAATGCTACCAGCTGCTTTTGCAGAAGAAATGCTGCGGCTTTCTGGACGCCAGAGAAGCTTCGAAGAGCAGGTTCGACTTCCGCTTCCAGGTTGATCAGAAACCCGCGATTCTTGACTACGCGGTCGACACGAGCAACAAAATGCAGACCGTCCTCATCACGGCGAGCAAGGTCTCCGGTACGATAATGACGGATGCCATCTCTGAAGAAGAACTTCTTTTGTGTCAGAACCTCCATGTTGAGATATCCAACCGCCAAGCATGGCCCTCTGATGCAGATCTCTCCTTGCCGGACTTCATGTTCTAGGTTCTCATCTAACAGCACGATCTCAACCTCCGAGATAAGGTGTCCGAGGACGATTGGGCCTCCAGGTACCATCTCCACGGTGGAGACCGCCGTAGTACACTCGGTAGGTCCATAGCAGTTGTAGACCTTCCTCGTCAGGCTGGTCCAGAGTCTGACCAGGGCTTCGCTGGGAGCTTCACCTCCCATATAAATGCTGTGTACACGGTCGAATTCCGGTGTTGGTTCCAAACTGGTCAGCATTGAAGGTGTCAAAATGAGAGTGCTACATGACGACGCCGTGTTGATGACGTCGGATGGTTGAGCCATTGCGAGAGTTCCACCATGGCAAATGGTCGAAAAAATGACTCCTGCACATCCTGTAGGTATCTCATGTGTTAGAAATCGTGACTTTGTTCCATTGAGAGCTCACTGTCTGCAATATGGACCTCATCAAGCATACCCCGTGTGATCGCTGCGTTCGTGAAGACGGGGCCTGCATGTATTGGATAAACCGCCGCGATCCAGCCACGGACAAGACGCTCACCGACGACGCAAAGAAAAAGATCAATATCATGAAGAAGGACATGCTCGACTACGACAAACAGATTGCCTCGATCACTAAGGAGATCCAGACGACCACAAAGCAGCTGGACCGCCTCCAGCGTCGAGTAGCATCCCTCGAAAGCTCAAGAGCTAATTATATGTTTCTACGGGACATAAAAACTAGCGACAATGGGTCCTATTGGAAGCACGGGGTCAGATTCACGTGAAGTTAAATCAGAGTTATCATTGACCGACGGTTTTCGCCAAGATGTTGAAGCTGCCAAGAGGTGGGGCGCCGCGCCTTACTACTTTAGGAACATTAACCGGAGCCAGTCAGCTCGAATTTTGCGTCAAGTTCGTTCCAGGGCGGGTTTTAAGAAAAGGAAATTGAAGACGGAAGCAGTGAATGCTTTTTTATTAGAGAAAAACTGCCATGAGCTCAAGTAGAGGTCTCAAAATGCTTAATGACGAGAAAGAATGGACGAAGGTTCCAAGTCAACATGTTGCCCCTCTTTCACCTTCCGTCTATCCCAGTCCCAATCAAGGACTTCATCTCTTACCTCTCCAAGAGTGACGACAAACCAGTTCCAGTAGTCCTTGGGCCATTCAAGGCCTACAAGGCTGTAGGACTCTGCAGTTTCTGCTATACGATTCGTGAGGTCCGCCGCATGGTACACACCTCGGGATGGTGGACCGGCAGTTGACGTGGTAGTGCCTCTCGTGGGCGCACTTTGCGCAAGTTTGCTGTTTGGAGCACAAGTAGGCTTTATGGCCGATCTCCTGACAGTCGTAGCATTGGTGGAGGTTGTGTCTTGGTTCGAAGATTCTCGTAAAGGCTGATTCGCCCGCGATATGGAAGTATTGCTCGTTGAGCAACTTTTCAGCCTCCGCTCGCTTTGTGACATATCATGGATCCATACGCCTTCCTTGTGTCCTTCTTGCTGAGCCAGCTTATCTTCGCGATGGTGACCTCGTTTTCTCTTCCCAGTGCTTCTACAGTCCCGGGTAAGAGCTGTCCCTCCTGATCCAGGACCGCCGTTCGGTTGGCGTTGTCGACTTTTACAGGGAACAACTGGTCGCGGAGAATCCGACACTCAGATGGTAGAGCTCTCTGTGCGCTTTCTTTAACCCCCAACAGTTCGTTTTCATCCCTACGCGCTACCTTGATGCGTTTCGCATTCCTTGCGTTCCTGACGACGGCCGCGCATCGCCAGTGGGAGTGGCCTTCCCGCTGCGCATCTCTGCGTACGAGGTCGCGGGGCTCGGGCCGTCTATAGTGCTTGGGCGGTTGTTGATCGTGTCAGTGAGTTCAGCCGCCCGCGCTTGGAGGCCTTAAATTTCGGTCGTGAGAGCTTGCCTGAGCCCCTCCATGCTGGACTCGTGTTCCCCGTATAAGAGTCCAGTAGATTTAGGAATATCGATATCCTGAAGGCCAGCTTCGTGCAGTTTTGCAACAAAGTTGTCCCTATTCATACCCTCGGGGGCTGTTTGCGCATCAACTTGCAAAATCATGGCGTACCATGCTGAACTGCTCGATGAGTTCGTATGTGGCATTCGCAAGAAAGGAATACCAGCAAGACCTTGAATCATCTTCTCAGCATATTTCGTTTTAAAACGATGACAATCCGCGAGTTGTTCGAGCTGTGTTAGGGCAACAGACACCGCTAATGGATGTGCGCGGTCTTTTTTGCCAGCCCCTGTCAAGGCGTAGACCATGGCAACCGCCCAGATTCGACGTTGAACATCCACTCCGGATAAATACCAGACGCAAGCTGCTGTGCACAGAATTGAACGAGTTACTTGATATCGGAGTCTAAGTTCGGTTCGTACGGTAGACTTGCGGGTCGAGGTCCATGGCTCTTCAGTATACATTTTTACGTGTCGATCGCGCACATGAACCTTGCGTGACTCGGTTGCACCTAGCGTGTATCCGGACGGCCCAAAGCGTGACCTTCGTGTGAACACCATGTTACAACGAGAGTCGACTTAGACCACCCTCCACCACTCTGCTTATGCGAAGTGTTGATCTGGTGGTGCATCCCACTTCTACTTGCGATGTGAATAATGTTGCTCCTTCTCCTTATCTGGCTGTCAATGGCGATTATTACACTGCTTGACGCGGGACGACCTCGAGATGCCGCTTAGCATTTTCCTGACGGAACTTTAGAGAATGTTCGGATGCATGAGTTCTTCCATCTGCATGAGCTCTTCCATCCATCGATCAGCGGCTTTCTACACTGTGCCCCAGAACTTCCAGGAGTTCTTCCAGTGTCTGGCCATCACCGCCGACGAACGTTTACTTTGACAACAAGTCTTCTTAATATCCTCCTACTGGCACAACATAATGCTGTCCTTAGAAGCAGCATATTATCCAGTGATCGATGTCTTAGTATATAGTTATCGGTCGTTAAATCTCTTCATGAATAAGCTCCCATCCCAAAACCTAAACAATAGGCAAGAACCCCGTCTTCGTCTCCTCATCACTCATCCCCTGGGCCCTCCTCGAGCTCATCGCAGGAACCTCCAGCCCCGCATGAACATCCGGCATCACAAACGCCTAATTACAGCTCTCAAGCGGATGCTGCATATTCTCCCTCGGCGGGCACCCGGCACTCCCATGAGCAGAGCAAACCGTGGTCACAGACAGCGAGCTCGAGGTGCCGGAGCTGACAGTCGTGCTCCTCGGTATCGGAGTCAGGCTTTGGCGCTTCTTGAGTACCATCTCCTGAGGATCGACGAGGGTGGTTGCCCTTGAGGCTTTGGACTCGACGCCGTTGCGCTCACGGTCGCCGCCGCTGACGGAGGTAGGTGCTCTGAGGTCGACACCTCCGCGCATCACAGGTGGCTGCGGTCCACTCCCTCCATTGTCTGTTACGGCTGGAGTGCAATTGGATTTGGGTCGAATAGGAGGACTTGGTGGTTTTCGTAGAGCCTGAGGTTGGAGATGTAGTGGTAAACGAGACACAGCAGCTGCCATGGCAGATTAGTTTGAAGAAATACTGTGAAGATGGAGGACAATAACTCATAGACAATGTTTGGGTCAAGTCGGATGAAAGCTGATTGAGCATCCAAATGTAGCATAGATTATTTTGTACGATGCATTAAAAACGATGTTTAGGTACGAAGATTATTTCAAGACGAGTATTGATTCTGGTTTCTGGCGGATGATCCGAGCGTACAATAAATAAAGCACGTTAGTTATGGTAAGGAAATGTTCTTGGCACCAAGATCATGATCAGAGCTCAATTGAAGCTCAAACCCAACGATTCAATATGGCTAACTTTCGGGGTAGAGCCCCTCGCAGAAAGTTACACAGTTTCTCTTCCTTGTTCTTCTTTGACGAGTGACCCTGGCTCACGATCATGATTCCGCCTAGATAGGGGCCTTAAAACACGTATTGCCTATACCTGTTTAAGGGTTCCTCTTACGCCAAGCTTAATGATTCAACAATCCCTCATCTGTTTGCCGCCTTGGGACCTCCAAGCCTTGGATTTTTCTTTGCTGTTCGTCGAATGGTGCTTTGTTCCGCGAATAGGCACGCGTGGGCCCTATCCGACGCGCCTCCAGCATTTGAATATAAGAGTACCACCTTACTGCTTCTAGTTTTTCTTACTCCTTAATTATTCAACTTCTTGTTCCTGGGCTCCCCCGTTCTCTTGTACAACCATAATCACTTGGCGTTTGCTAGTACAAATAGAGTTCTCGTCATCAATAATGTTAAAGGAAGACCGCTTCCGAAGTCAAACGACAGTCCCGTGTCCTCGGGCGGAAGACTCGGACGGGAGACATGGATGGAAGACGGACGACAAACGCTCACAAGGAGAGCGACAGCAAGGCACCAACAACAAACGCTCCACTCAAACAAACCAGCGCCTATAAGT
>RCNJ01000325.1_pt1 | contig 22240 bp, 16 predicted proteins | sample 2041171 | NCBI WGS metagenome assembly RCNJ01 (sample SAMN09708213, study PRJNA481090) | feces metagenome | biome: feces | host: Pygoscelis adeliae | place: Antarctica: Rookery Lake | collected 2010-03-01 | reverse complement strand
CGTATAGATCCCTAAGCTATCTTCGTGCTCTGGCACGAACTTCTCCAAGTTCTCCGAGACGTCAAAAGTGACTTTGAAAGTGCCATCAGCCTTGATCTCAGCACCAGCAGGGCCGAAGGCATCCACATCTGGGCTGTGCGCTCCCAGGTACTGCTGGAGGATCACGTCGCGAGCCACACCATCAGCACCCGTGGACGGCTGCCAAGCGTCAGCGAACTGTCCGAGAACCACGTACGCCCCGCCGAACTTGCCCTCCAACGGACGACGAGCGCCGTCCGTGCTTGGAGATGCCGGAAGAAACCCCGAACCGGTCACCGTGATCCGCTCACCATCACGGGCAAGACCACTCGTCTTCGACACAGTCACCGTCGGCTTTGGGGCCTGTTGATCCGCAGCCACTGCGGGCAATGCGAATCCTGCGATCGAGAGCGATGCAACCATCGCTCCGGTGACGAGGGCCGCAAATGCGCGTCCGCGTCTCAGCGTTCTTGAGATCAAGGGTTTCTCCAGAATGGGTGTGCCACCACGTGTGCGGCAGATTTATCTGACACTTTGTAAGCAACTTAGGCTTACCTAACTAAAGCCATGCTCACCTTAGGCCGGGACTTTGGTCCCTACCAACAGACATCTCAATATTTGATCGCTAAGTGATGCAAATCACGTGGCATTTCAGCACTGAAGACGCAAAAAGAGGGTCTCGGCAGCGTTGCCAAGACCCTCTTTTCACTATTTCGCCGACTCAGTTCAGGCCGAGATCCGCCAGCCCATACAGGTAGTGGTAGCTCAAGCCTTCAGCTTCAATACGCTCCTTTGACCCGGTCTCGCGGTCCACAATCACTGCAACAGCAACAACCTCAGCGCCGGCTTCCCGCAGCGCTTCAACCGCCGTCAACACAGACCCGCCAGTTGTCGACGTATCTTCAACAGCAACAACGCGGCGTCCGGCAACGTCTGGCCCCTCAATGCGGCGCTGCATTCCGTGCGCCTTACCTTCTTTACGCACCACAAACGCATCAAAATCCTGACCACGCGACGCAGCAGCGTGCACCAACGCCAGCGCAACTGGGTCTGCGCCCAATGTCAGCCCACCGACGGCGTCAATCTCGCCAGGCCCCAGCCCAGCTTCCTCCAACGTGTCTAGCAGCACGTGGCCAATCAGCGGCGCAGCCCGGTGGTGCAGCGTCACCCGACGCAGATCCACGTAATACTCAGCCTCTTTGCCCGAGGCGAGCGTCACCTTGCCGTGCACCACAGCAAGTTCAGCAATCAGATCGCGCAACTGTTCACGCGGAGTCGGGGACAACACAGTTTCAGAAGAAGTCATATGAGCAGATTAGCGACGCTCACCCCACACTGGGAACCTCGTCCGAAAATCGACGTCGTCAACCGAGCACGAAACCCAGTCCGGACTAACCAAATCAGCGGACGGCGTCAGAACTTTCCGCGCACCTGCGCGGCGCGAATCCACGACCGCGGCGCCAACCTGAGCGTCCCGCTGGCGACTTTGTAACGCAGACTCGGAGTCGACAGCACCGCACCCCGGCGCACATCGGCAAGGGCCTTCGCCACAACCCGATCCGCGGTTAACCAAGCAAGTTCGGGACCCACCTCACCGAAACCAGCCCGCTCATGGAACTCCGTACGCGTCAGCCCCGGGCACAGCGCCGTCGCCGTCACGCCAGTGCCGTGCAACTCCGTAGCCAAACTCTCAGTGAAGGTGCGCACCCAAGCCTTCGTAGCCGAATACGTTCCCGTGGTCATCAACGCAGCAATCGATGACACGTTCAAAATTGCACCCCGCCCGCGAGCGCGCATCGGTTCAATGGCGGCTCGCGACAGCACCAACACTGCGCGCACCATCACATCAAGAGCTTTCTCCTCTTCGGCAATATCGCCGGAGCTAAACCTGCGGTGCAAGGCATAACCCGCGTTGTTCACCAACAGCCCGACGGGGCGTTCCTCCTGCCGCAGTCGCTGCGCGACCCGCTCGACGTCGTCGCGGTCGGCCAAGTCAGCGGGCAGCACCTCAACGTGCACGCCGGCAACCGCTCGCAGTTGCCCGGCAAGCAGTTCCAGCCGTTCCGTGTTCCGGGCGACAAGCACCACATTGTGGTGCGCCGTTGCCAACTGCCACGCGAATTCCAAGCCGAGCCCGGAGCTTGCACCTGTTACTAGAGCGGTTCCCATGCCCGTCAGCCTATGGGCAGAGTCCAAGCACTGCTTGCACTCGGTAACACCGGCACGAACCCGCTAACCTCGAGAGCATGCGTATTGCCACTTGGAACATCAACTCGATCCGCGCCCGAGCAGACCGCGCCCTTGCCTTTCTGGAGCGAGGCAATATCGACGTCCTCGCGCTGCAAGAAACTAAATGCAAGGACGAACAGTTTCCGCGGGAAGCTTTTGAAGAAGCCGGCTACGAAATTGCTACCTTTGGACTCAACCAGTGGAACGGCGTCGCCATTCTGTCCCGCGTCGGGTTAGACGACGTCGAACGCGGTTTCGAAGGCCAGCCCAGCTGGGGCGAAACGCCCGTTGTCGAGCCGCGCGCCATGGGCGCCACCTGCGGCGGAGTGCGCGTGTGGAGTTTGTACGTTCCGCACGGGCGAGGGCTGAGCGACCCACACTACGAATACAAACTGCAGTGGCTGCGCCAGTTGCACGCACAAGCCGGCGGTTGGCTCAAGACCGACCCGCGAGCGCGGATTGCACTCATCGGTGACTGGAATGTGGTCCCGCTCGACACTGATGTGTGGGACATCGAGGCTTTTGCCGACGGCACCCACATCAGCCAGCCAGAGCGCGACGCTTTCAACTCCTTTGCCGAAGCCGGGTACACCGAGGTCACCCGGGAGTTCTTCCCAGAAGAGAACAAGTACACGTACTGGGATTACCAGCAGTTGGCCTTCCCCAAAAACAAGGGCATGCGCATTGACTTTGCGTACACCTCCCCCACGCTCACTGCCCAGACCACAGGTGTGGAAATCGACCGGGAAGAACGCAAGGGCAAAGGCGCTTCGGACCACGTTCCAGTCATCTTCGAAATTGAAGACTGACCCGATGACACACCGCCCCATTCCGCCGGCACCCGGCTCGCAACCCGCGCCGCAACAGCCCACACCGCCGCATATCGGCTCTGCATCCGCCGCCGGGTACGCGCCCGGCACCTATTACGCACCCGGTTGGACCGAAGCGCAGATGGCTGGGCCCCCGCCTCCGCGGGAACCACGAACGAGAAAACCGCGCCGAATCCGGCTCTGGGTGGTGCTCAGCATTGTCCTCGCGCTTGTGCTTGCCGTCGTTGTTTGGCTGGTGCTCTCCCCTGCCACGTGGCATGCACTCACTGGCGCCACCAAAAAACTCCCTGCAGACGTCACCTCCCCGCAGAATGTGAATTCTCGACAGTTAAGCCCTGGCAACTGCATCGACAGTGCGGATAATTTACGTGACGTGGTTGCTGGAATCCGCGTGGTGCCGTGCGCTGATTCGCATGAGGCCCAGGTCCTTTCCGCCTACGAATTTTCCGAAGACGCCGAGTGGGATGGGACCAAAGAAACTCAGAATCGCGTCACCCGCTCCTGCACGTTGAGCACCTCCGAAGCCGATGCTGGCTACACCTTGCTGGCATTGACACCAACTGAAGAGTCGTGGGAACAGGGCGACCGCACAGGGCTGTGCGTTGCTGTCGCAGCCGAACCAGTGTCAACATCACTGCTGTAAAAAAGGCACTACCGGCTAAAAGTCGCTGACCTCGTACCGCGTTGTTACGCTCTGCTTATCCGATCACTGTCGCTCGCGGATAGAAGGGTGAGTAATGCCTGTTGTCCCCGCTCGCCCCGGGTCTGCCAATGGTGCCCCCAACCCACAGCAGCACTGGCGGGACTCCTACCCAACCAGTCAACTGACCGCCGAAATTGGCAAACCACAGTTCATCGGTTCCCGAAAAACTGACATTGACCTCGCCATAGCGGCAGTAAGTCACTCCCGCGGCGGCTACGTGTGGACCGCAGAAGCCGGTGCTGGAAAAAGTACTCTGCTCGACCTCATCGTGGCAGAAATCAGCGAACTCGCCACGAACAAACCTTCTGTTTTGGTCCGACTCAGCGCTTCCCCACTGCCAGACTCCACCCCGCGAAGCCAAGACCACCTTGCAGGGACAGCCATCGACACCCTGGCTGCACAATTGTTCCGTGCCGACTCATGGGAGCAAACGCAGGAGCCTCAAGAAGCTGAACAACCAGAGACTGATCCCTTCGTGCAGCGATGCGCAGCGCTCGCCTCGGCACTCATCAAACTGTTGGCCGAAAACTACCCTGGAGCCACCTGCGTTGTAGTTGTTGACGACTTCGATGAAATCGACGGGCTCAGCCGCGAAGTACTGATCACGCTCGTGGCCCAGCGTCGCGTTGCAGTGGTGCTCCTTGCCGCAGGCTCAGAAAAGTTCGACGGCCGTGGATTACCACACCCCATTGCGCTGAGACGTTTGGTACCAGCAACCCCCACTGACGCCCTTCAGCTTCTCAGCGAAGAAAGCCCCGACCCGATCTCTCCCTCAGTTGCGGCTAGTCTGACGCATCTACTCAACGGCAATATTGCGGCGATCCTCGAAACTGCCCGGGAGTTATCCCCCGACCAACTACGGGGAGCCGCGATTCTGCCTGACCCACTCCCCGTGGTTCCGGTGCTGCACGCACTCCATGGCGCCACCCTGGAATCACTCAGCGCGCCGGAACGTAAACTACTTTTACGTGCTGCGGTTGCGGTTGTTGACCGCACTCCTGTGCTGCTCAGCGCCTCCCGCATGGAGATGCCTGACCTCCTAGACCGGCCCATTACACAGCACCTGCACTTTGTGGGGGGCAGATTCACCTTCCCCGATGCCCGCCTCCGCTCACTGGCACACGGCGCAGCAACTCTTGCCGAACGCACCGCGGCACACTGGGACCTGGCCGATGCACACACCCGTGCTGGCGACGACGCCGCCACAATTTGGCACACCGCACTCGCCACCCTCGCGGGCGACGCCAGTTTTGCCCCAAAGCTGCTGGAGCTGGCCGCATCACTGCTCACCCAAGGCGAACTTGAACGTGCCCACCGGATCGCTCGAGAAGCACTAAGTCAGGGCTCCACAGAAGATCGCGCAAATGCACAAGCCATTACTGGCATGGCTGCCCTAGGTGCCGGCTTCGTCATTGACGCAGCAGACAGCCTCAGACAAGCAATGCGCTGGGGCGACCATGAGTTACGTTCCCGCCTGCTGGCTGGGTACGTCGAAGCAGTCACGCTCTATGAGGGGCAGGTTCCAGATGCAATTCTGAGCCAGGCCATCAACGGCATGCGAACTGAAAACCCTTCCGCCGCAGAGCTCGCCGACGTTATCGCCGCCACCTCTGTCGCGGCCCGGCTGCACGCCGAACGCGGAGACGGGGCCACCTCCCGCCACCTGCTGGGCACCGCACACGAACTGCTGATTCAACTCGAAACGCAAGTTCCACCTTCAGAGCGCGTGTACGAAGGCAAACTCACCCCCCATATTGGCCGGGCCCGAACAGACATCGGCATCGCAGAAGCTTGCGCCGCTGTGCACGGAACGAGTTCCACCGGTGGCCCGTTCCCAGTGCCCCGCAATTTTGCCGCCACCGCAGACGCTCGTGGCCTCGTGGCGTCGTATCAGGCGCTGGCACTGGCTCTAGCTGGCCATCCTGATGAAGCCAGCAGAGTGCTCACTGACGCACTGGCCGCAGTCGCACACATCGACAGCCCCTCCATGTGGTCCTCAGACGACGACGTATCGGCATCCCCTCTCGTTGAGGCGCACCTTGTGGTGGCCCACGCCCTCGTGGACTTCTGGGCCGGCCAACTGAACAGTTCCGCACAACTTCTGGCGGAAGCTGCGCAGCGACTCCCGATCTCGCTGCCATTTGCTGGGCTGGCCACGGCCCTACTCGCCAGGCTCAGCACCCTGGGCCAAACCCGAGCAACGTTGCTCGCCTCCACCCTGAGCGAAGCGAGCATTGCGCCCTCGTCCCGCTCCGTTCGCTTCGGCATTCTGGTGGATCGGGCACTTGTTGCCACCTTTGCTGGCCGTCGCACTGAAGCCAGTGCGCTGCTGGATCTCGCTGGGGAGCAAGACGCGCCTTCCGGTTCGCGATTCCTTCCGCTGCCGGGACTGGGCGAAGTAGAAACATGGCTAGAAGCCAACCAGAGCGATTCGGCGCACCGGGCGCTGCACCGACTGCAGGCTGACATCAAGCAGTGCTCAGATACGCTCCGACGCTGCGCGGTGGTGCGGGCAGAAGTTGCGCTTGCTGACCTCAGCAGCCCCGATTCTTATGCGCACGCTGTCGCAATCACTCGTGCGCTACGGTCCCCCTACGAACGCGCCCGAACAGAGTTCGTCCTGGGCCGGAACTTGCTGCGGGCCCGAAACACCGCAGCCGCCCATATGCACCTGGTGACCGCAACGGAACTTTTTGAACAGGCCGGGGCGCACGCTTGGAGCGCTGTGGTGCGAACAGAACTGGCGCGTCTCCTCGAGGACTCACTCGAGGTGACCTCACAGCGTTCTGGTTCCTTGACCGGGCTCGACGTGCAACATGTCAGCCCCATTGCGATGACGCTGGGTTCCCCCGGGTCCCCACCCGGAGAGCAGGCCAGTTCGGGTGCCAGCACGAAGAACCCAACCAGCGCCCCAGGCACGGACGGAAGCCCCATGTTCGCACCCACGGCTCCCGGCGAGGACGGGTCGATTGCGGCCAGTTTGTCGCGCTGGCAACGGATTCTGACGGAGCGCGAGTTTGATGTGGCAACGCTGGTTGCGCAGGGCCGGTCGAACCGTGAGGTTGCCGAACTGCTGTTTTTGTCTATTCGCACTGTCGAAGTGCACCTAGGCAAAGTCTTCCGCAAACTGGGTGTCACGTCCCGCCTGGAACTGGCAGTTCTGGCGCACCGCACCTAGTCCGGCACCACATATTTCACTACATAGTTCGCTACTCAACTACGTAGTTAACTACTCAACTAGGTACTTACCCCTACTGGTCATACCTTTGTTTGGGACCCAAACATTGTGGGTTTACCTCATGACCTCTTGTGCCGAACGTCACTAATGTCGAGAACACGACCAAAGAGGTTCGCGTCCGAACTCGGAACGCAACCACGCGGTGCCTTCACTCACTTAGTCCCCAGAAGAGGCGTTCTCATGCAGCAGTTGCGTCACCGTCGCAGAGTAGCGACAGCCGCCACAGCAGCTTGGCACCCTAGGCAGCTCGAAGGAGCCTGCTGACACTTCACAAGTTTGGCGCGGCATGGGCGCTTGTCGATTCAGTCTCCCGTGCCGCGCCGCTCAAGTTGGGAGCTTCTTGCACGACCTGCAGAAGCTTTGCAACACCATCAGTACCCATCAAGAGATACAGAAAGCGAGAATCACGATGAAGCGATTCCGTGCAATAGCAATAGCCGCTGCATTCGGCCTGGTAGCGGTTTTCCCCGCCGTCAACGCCCCAAGTGCAGACGCACACGGTTGGGTCACCGACCCCCCTAGCCGTCAAGACAACTGTTCCACCGGAGCAACCCCCTTCGACTGTGGAAGCGTGAAGTACGAACCACAGAGCGTCGAAGCTCCCAAGGGTTCCATGCAGTGCAGCGGTGGCAACGAAGCATTTGCCATCCTCGACGACGAGAGCCAGAACTGGCCCGTGAAGAACGTCAACTCCTCAGTTACCCTCCAGTGGAAGCTCACAGCTCCGCACAACACCAGCCTGTGGGAGTACTTCGTTGACGGCGAGCCGTTCAAAACGTACGACCAGGGTGGCGCACAGCCATCGAAGACCATCACACACACGCTGAACAACCTGCCGGCAGGTAAGCACACCATCCTGGCCCGCTGGAACGTTTCAAACACCACGAACGCGTTCTACAACTGCATCGACATCAACGTCGGTGGCACCACGAACCCAGACCCAGACCCAGAGCCGACCGACGAGCCGACTGATGAGCCGACCGACGAGCCGACTCCTGACCCCGGCACGAGCGACGCAGCTCCGTGGTCTTCCTCCAAGGTTTACCTCAGTGGAGACAAAGTTGTCTTCGACGGCAACGAGTACTCCGCCAAGTGGTGGACAACGAACGAAGACCCCTCCAAGTCCGGCACGTGGGGTGTGTGGACCAACCTCGGTCCAGTTAACGCCTCCGTCTAACGTCGAGTTTTAACGTTTGGCGCGTCACGGGGCGCTCATCGATCCAGTGTCCCGTGACGTGCCGCTCAAGTCGGGAGCTTCCTGCACGATCTGCAGCGGCCTCGCAACATCATCAGAACCCATCAAAGAAATCAGAGAGCGAGAATCACGATGACGCGATTCCGTGCGGTAGCAATAGCTGCCGTGCTCGGCCTGGTAGCGGTTTTCCCCGCTATTAATGCGCCGAGTGCAGAAGCACACGGTTGGGTGACCGACCCGCCCAGCCGGCAAGACAACTGTTCCACCGGTAACACCGACTTCGACTGTGGTGGCGTGAAGTACGAGCCACAGAGTGTCGAAGCTCCCAAGGGTTCCATGCAGTGCAGCGGTGGCAACGAAGCCTTTGCCATTCTCGATGACGAGAGCCAGAACTGGCCGGTGAAGAACGTTGGTTCTTCGGCAACCATCCAGTGGAAGCTGACCGCAGCGCACAACACGAGCCTGTGGGAATACTTCGTTGACGGCAAGCTCCACAAGTCTTACGACCAGAAGGGCCAGCAGCCTGCGAGCAACATCACGCACACGCTGACAGACCTGCCTGCCGGTAAGCACACCATCCTGGCGCGCTGGAACGTTTCCAACACGGCGATGGCGTTCTACAACTGCATCGACATCAACGTCGGTGGCACCACGAACCCAGACCCGGACCCGACAACTGACCCAACCGTCGACCCGACCACTGAGCCAACGGTTGACCCGACCACAGAGCCGGGCACCTGCGACGCAACTCCTTGGTCTTCTTCCAAGGCATACGGCAGTGGCGACAAGGTTGCCTTTGACGGCAACGAATACTCCGCCAAGTGGTGGACACAGGGCGACAAGCCAAGTGACTCCGGCACCTGGGGCGTGTGGACCAAACTCGGCCCATGTGGCGACGATGGCAACACCCCCGACCCGGACCCCACAACGGATCCAGACCCCACAGTTGACCCCACAGTTGACCCCACGACGGAGCCAACCACGGACCCCACCGAGCCAGGTACCTGCGACGGAACCCCCTGGTCCGAGAGCACCTCGTACCAGTCCGGTGACGTTGTCACCCTGGAAGGTAACTCCTACTCCGCCAAGTGGTGGACCCTCGGCGAGAACCCGGCAACTGCCGGCGCTTGGGGAGCTTGGAAGGACCTCGGTCCATGTGAAGGAACGGTCGACCCTGACCCGGACCCCACAGACCCGACCGACCCGGACCCCACGGACCCAACTGATCCAGACCCTACGGATCCAACCGACCCGGACCCCACAGATGACCCGACCGTCAACCCGAACCCGGGCAGCGACTCAGCCCGCGTTGTTGGTTACTTCACCAACTGGGGCATCTACCAGCGTGACTACCAGGTCAAGAACATCGTCGAATCAGGTTCCGCTGACAAGCTGACGCACATTCTGTACGCGTTCGGTAACGTCCAGAACGGCAAGTGCACGATTGGTGACTCCTACGCCGACTACGAGAAGTCCTTCACCGCTGAAGAAAGCGTGGACGGCGTAGCCGACAAGTGGGACGACGAACTGCGTGGCAACTTCAACCAGCTGCGTAAGCTCAAGAAGATCAACCCGGACCTCAAGGTTCTGTGGTCATTCGGTGGCTGGACCTGGTCCGGTGGCTTCGGTGACGCATCGAAGAACGCTGCAGCATTCGCTGAGTCCTGCAACGACCTCGTGAACGACCCACGCTGGGACGACGTCTTCGATGGTATTGACATCGACTGGGAATACCCCAACGACTGTGGTCTGACTTGCGACACCAGTGGTTTCTCTTCATACCCCGAGGTGTTGAAGGCGTTGCGTGCTGAGTTCGGCACCGACCTGGTGACCTCTGCTACGGCAGCGGACGCTTCAGTGGGTGGCAAGCTCGACAAGGCTGACTACGCAACTGCGGCTCAGTACCTTGATTTCTACATGCCAATGACGTACGACTACTACGGCGCCTTCGCTAAGAACGGACCAACACGTCCGCACTCAGCACTGGAGCCATTCGCTGGTTCGGACCAGGGCTACACCGCCTCCGAAACAGTGGCCAAGTTCAAGGCCATGGGCGTACCTTCTGACAAGATCGTGCTCGGAATTGGTTTCTACGGTCGCGGTTGGACCGGCGTAACTGACGCAACACCTGGCGGCTCAGCCACCGGCGCAGCTGCCGGTTCATATGAGGCTGGCATTGAGGACTACAAGGTTCTCAAGAACACTTGCCCCGCAACGGGCAAGGTTGGCGGATCCTCGTACGCATTCTGCGATGGCAACTGGTGGAGCTACGACACCCCAGAAGACATCACCAACAAGATGCAGTTCGTGAAGGACGAGAACCTCGGTGGAGCTTTCTTCTGGGAGCTCTCCGGTGACACGGACGATGGCGAACTCATCACCGCTATCTCTAACGGTCTCAACTGAGTCCAGCTTGATCCGTCACTCCAGTGACACCTGAAGTGGTCCCACCCCGGCAACGGGGTGGGACCACTTTTTTGCACTCCAGGCTCCCAGCACTGGTGCGCCAGCAGCGGCTGGAATGTGAACAGTTTGCAAAGATCGTTATCTCCCCGTGACCTTTGGGGGTGTAGCGGCTAATGTCGACATGCGAGCCGCCAAACAGAGGCGGCTTTGTACGCACTCGGACGCCAAACGCTGCCACCGAATGCGGCCCCCGTAATACACAGTGGCAGCGGTGGGGGAACCACAAATCCGGGCGCCTAGCGTCCTTGGGGTGAAGACGATCCGAGCAGGATTGTCCGGGCCATACCTCGGCCCGAATCCGACAGCTCACCTCACAGGCGTTGAGAGGTTCACATGTCCTTCAGCAATGCTGTTGTGCCTGCGCACGCCCCATCTCCGTCCGCCGGTGACACTGGTCGACTCTCGCGCCGCACTCTTCTCCCCCGAATTCGCCGCACTCTCTTAGCCACCGTAGCCAGCGCGATCACCGTTGGCCTTGTCTTCGCTGGAAGCGCCCCCGCAGTTGCTGCACCAGCGCCTTCCGTTATTCAGACCTCCCCCGGTAGTAGCGTCAGCGCACCCGTAGCGGCTTCGGTCACCACCAAAGTTGTCACGGCAAAAACTCAGGTGACGAAGTCCAAGGTCAAGGTCGGCGCCAACAAAACGTCTTATGTCCAAGGCAAAAAGGGCGCCAAACTCAAGATTCGCGTTTCAGTTGCCGGCAAGAAGGCCTCAGGCAAGGTGAAAATTTACGACGGCAAAAAGCTCCTCCGCACCGTCAAGGCGAAAAAGGGCCGTGCTTCTTACACGCTGCCGAAGAAGCTGTCCGCCAAAAAGCACACCATCACGGTGCGTTTCTTCCCCAGCCACGGCGCCAAAAAGCACATCAAGTCCAGTAAGGCGAAGCTGCGCATCAAAGTGATCGACCGTGGCAAGCACATTGCTAACGTGGCCAAAAAGTACGTCGGCACCAAGTACCGCAGCGGTGGAACCACCCCACGTGGCTTCGACTGCTCCGGCTTCACCAGTTACGTCTACAAAAAGGCCGGCGTAAAGCGACTGCCCACGAGTTCCTCGGCACAGCGCCATGTTGGCAAGGTCATCCCCCGCTCCAAAGCGAAGGCTGGCGACCTCATCTGGACCCCTGGGCACGTGGCGATCTACCTCGGTGGCAACAAGCAGATTGACGCCCCCCGTCCGGGTAAGACCGTTCAGGTGCGCAGCATCTGGCAGTCCAACCCGAAGTTCATTCGCGTCTGAGCGTTCTCTGACCAGGCCCAGCTCGGTCAGCAATCTTCTCCAGCGAGAACAGTGCAGGCCCACCCCGGTTCGGGGTGGGCCTGCACTGTTTTGAGCTACTGCATGCGCTGCCTCGATCTACTGCCCGGGCGTTGCAACGCGCAAAGTGAGGCCAGCCTGCTGACCCACGCCCGGGGCGTCGTCGACACTTGGTTGGTAATCAACCACAATCCGGTCCCCATCTGCAGCCTCGCCCGCGAGTAACTTGCGGGCAAGTTGGTCGCCAATCTGCCGTTGCACCAGCCTGCGCAACGGCCGCGCACCATAGGCCGGATCGAATCCCTCGACGGCCAACCATTCGCGTGCCACGGCACTCACCTCAAGTTCGAGGCGCCGGTCGGCAAGGCGGTTCGCCAGGGCCCGCACCTGCAGGTCCACAATCTGTGCAAGTTCGTCGAGCGCCAGCGGGTCGAAGATGACAACGTCATCCAGGCGGTTCAGGAACTCCGGTTTGAAGTGCGCCTGCACCGCCGCCATCACGGATTCGCGTTTGGCGTCGTCGGACAAGGTTGGGTCCACCAAGAACTGGGAACCCAGGTTTGAGGTCATCACCAAAATGACGTTACGGAAGTCGACCGTGCGGCCCTGGCCGTCGGTCAGACGTCCGTCGTCCAACACCTGCAGCAGTACGTCGAACACTTCAGGGTGCGCCTTCTCCACCTCATCCAACAACACCACCGAATATGGACGACGGCGCACGGCCTCCGTCAATTGGCCACCCTCCTCATATCCGACATACCCCGGAGGCGCCCCAACGAGGCGGGCCACCGAGTGCTTCTCTGAGTATTCGGACATGTCGACGCGCACCATGGCGCGTTCGTCATCGAACAGGAAGTCAGCCAGAGACTTCGCCAGTTCCGTCTTGCCCACACCGGTGGGGCCGAGGAACAGGAAAGATCCCGTGGGCCGTTCTGGGTCAGAAACCCCGGCCCTCGCTCGACGCACCGCGTCAGAGACTGACTCCACTGCGCGCCGTTGACCGATGAGACGGGCGCCGATTACCTGCTCCATCTCTAGAAGTTTTTGGCTTTCGCCCTGCAGCAGTCGGCCGGCGGGGATGCCGGTCCACGCGGACACCACTTCGGCAATTTCGCCGGCGTCGACGCGCTCGCCTACGAGCCGGACCGTGTCACTGTCCGTCTTATCCTGGCGGGCCTGCTCTACTTCTTCAGCGTCAATAATCTCGCCTTCGAGAGCCGGGATCTGCCCGTACCGGATGCGCGACGCCGTCTCCAAGTCACCCTCACGTTCAGCACGTTCAGACTGTGACCGCAAGTCTTCAAGCTGCTTACGCAGCTCACCCACGCGGTTAAACCCGCCCTTTTCTGCTTCCCAACGCAGGTTAAGAACAGAAAGTTCTTCTCGGCGGTCCGCCAACGTGGCGCGAAGTTCGTCAAGACGCTGCTTGGAGGCGTCATCATCCGCATTGGAAAGGGCGAGTTCTTCCATTTCCAAGCGGGTGACGGCACGGTTCAGCGTGTCAATCTCCACCGGGGAGGAATCCATCTCCATGCGCAACCGAGACGCAGCCTCATCAACCAGGTCAATGGCTTTATCGGGCAGTTGCCGCCCAGAAATGTACCGGTCCGAGAGCGTCGCCGCCGCCACCAAAGCGCTATCCGCGATCGTCACGCGGTGGTGAGCTTCATAGCGCGAGTTCAGGCCACGCAGAATAGCAATGGTGTCTTCAACACTGGGTTCGCCCACATACACCTGCTGGAACCGGCGCTCCAGCGCCGGGTCCTTCTCGATGTGCTCGCGGTACTCGTCCAGGGTGGTGGCGCCAACCATGCGTAGTTCACCGCGGGCCAGCATAGGTTTGAGCATATTCCCGGCATCCATGGCACCGTCGCCGCCCGCACCAGCACCGACAATAGTGTGCAGCTCATCAATGAACGTCACGACTTCACCGTCGGAGTTCTTAATCTCCTCCAGCACGGCTTTGAAACGTTCCTCAAACTCGCCGCGGTACTTTGCGCCCGCGAGCATGGCCGCGAGGTCCAATGAAATGAGCTTTTTGCCACGCAAAGATTCGGGCACGTCGCCGTCCACTATGCGCTGAGCCAAGCCCTCGACGACAGCGGTTTTACCCACGCCGGGGTCGCCGATGAGCACCGGGTTGTTCTTGGTGCGACGGCTCAGCACCTGCACTACCCGGCGGATCTCGGAGTCGCGGCCAATGACGGGATCAAGCTTGGCTTCCCGGGCAGCCTCAGTGAGATCAACGCCGTATTGGCTCAGTGCCTTATAGGTGCCTTCCGGGTTAGGGCTGGTGACGCGGCCAGAGCCCCGCACTGCGGGCAAAGCAGCGGTGAGGGCGTCCCGTGTTGCACCCACTTGTTCCAGTATCTGCGCGGTTGGGGACGCACTTGCGGCTATGGCAATGAGCAGGTGTTCGGTGGAAATGTATTCGTCGCCAAGGCCTTGCGCTTCTTTTTTGGCCAGTTCCAACACCCGGGACATCGCAGCAGAAGCAGTTGGAGTCGCCACGGAGCCACCGCTGGCACTCGGAAGCGCGACCAACGCCGCTCGGGTCTGCCGGCCCACCTGGCTCCGATCAGCGCCCACGGCGTCAAGAAGCTGGACGGCAATGCCGTCATCCTGCTCCAGCAGCGCATTCAGCAGGTGCACCGGCTCGATGGTCGGGTTTCCTGCTGCAGTCGTTGCTTGGATGGCGCTACCTAGCGCCTCTCTTGACCTTGTTGTGAGTTTGTCCTCCATTTGTCCTCCTCAGGAAAATATTCGGATGCGCCCGCATGGCCGCGCTACTCAGCACAACTGCCTCAAGGTTGAGTCTATTCCACTCAACTTTAGTTTTGCCAGCGCACGCCTGTGCCCACCCAAACCGCTCAAGTTCCCAATCGCTGCCTGCACTGAGAAGATCAAGGGACAGCACACCACTCACACCACGGGGGCACACCTTGACGAAACCAAACTGGCAGCCCGACGTCCTCGGTGACGGCTGGCTGGCGCACACCATTCCCCTCGGCGCAGACGACGAGGGGCCCCTCGAGGCCACGCTCGTGCGCGCCCCCGGCACCACCCGGCACAAGACTGCCGTGCTGTACATCCACGGGTTCGTCGACTACTTCTTCCAAGCAGACTTCGCTGCTGAAGTGCAGGAACAAGGCTACGACTTCTACGCCCTTGATCTGCACAAATACGGACGGTCACTGCGCGCAGGGCAAACCCCGAACTACACCGACCGACTCTCTGGCTACGCAGCCGAAATTGACGAAGCCGCGCACATCATTCGGACGGCAGAGCAGCACGACAACCTCATTGTGCTGGGCCACTCCACCGGCGGGCTCATCGCCTCCCTGTGGGCTAATGCCCGCCCAGACCTCGTCGACGGTGTTGTGCTGAACAGCCCCTGGTTCGACCTCAACGAATCCTGGCTGCTGCGCACCTTGGGCACCCGCGCCGTTGACGTCATCGGCAAGTTTGTGCCACGCCTCATCGTCGGCTTTATGGGAGTGCACTACGGCACGGCACTGCACGCCGACACCGGTGGCGAATGGGACTACAACCTCGAGTGGAAGCCTCTGGCGGGTTTCCCCGTACGCGCCGGTTGGTTCCGCACAGTGCGACGCTCCCAAGCGCGCGTCGCCGAAGGGCTCGACATCTACGCGCCCGTGCTGGTGTGCACCTCAACAGAAACCGGCGAAAGCAAACGTTCCCACGACCGCATCCTGACCACGGACAGCGTGCTGGATGTGCAGCATATGCTCGACATTGCCCCCGGTCTTGGCCCCAATGTCACCCTCGCCCAAATTCCCTACGGTGCCCACGACCTCGCGCTCTCACCAGAACCCGCACGCAGCGTTTACACCACCACAGTGCTCAACTGGCTCAACAAGCACTTCGGTGCGGGTCAGTCCTGATCGGCTGAGCGGTCTTGAGGCTTTGGAGAATCAGCCAGAGAACACCGATCGGTAACTGCCCGGGTCACCTGCGCGGCATCGGGCAGATCCGGCTCACTACCGATGACTTTCAGGATCTGCTCATGCAGCCCGGTGATTTTCGGACGCAATAGTTTGTGCCCCAACGGCCCTGTCGCTCCCGCGAGACCAGAAGCGGGGCTATGCGGCACCACCCGGGTGTCCCCCCGACTCGCATCCCGCTCCACCGCCGACAACTGGGCCGCAATACGTGTCAGGTGTTCCTGCGCCTCAAGAATCCCGGCGGCGTCAATGTCATCAGACAGGTCATCATAAACAAGCAGATCCCGCTGGATCTTGCCGGTGCGGTACCCGGCCCGGCCCACCATGTGCGCGGCAACGGGTGACGTGAGCAATTGGAACAGCAGCACCAAGACCAGCACCAGCAAAACCGCACCGGACCGCAGTCGCAGTTCCAGCCCCATCAGCACGAAAACCAAACCCAGTACCTGCGGTTTCGTGGCCGCGTGCATTCGGGCAAGCAAATTCGGAAACCGGACAATGCCGATGCCCGCCGCCAAAGACAGGAACGCCCCCAGCACGAGGAACACGCCGGAAATTACATCCCACAACAGATCCCAGTTCATTACCGCACCGACCCGTCTGCGCCGCCGCCATGATGCTCAGACTCGTCAGCTGTTGCCCGATACCGCTCCGGGTTTCGCACCCGGTCCTTCTTGCGCCGCTGCTCAGCCAACAACGCCAACGGCCCCTGAGCGGTCGGAGGCTTCGTAATGATCTTCGCGTCCTCATCTGGCTCAACAGCGGCGAACCTGGCGATTGCCACCGACCCGACGAAGCCGACCATTGACAGCACCACCAGAATCGGCAGCGTGTCCGTCCGCTTATGCCACGCCGCTTCTAACGCAATGACCGCAACCATGGAGGCGGTAAACACGTCGAGGGCAATCGTGCGGTCCAGCATGCTCGGGCCACGAACGACTCGAAGCACGGAGAGCACAGCGGCAGCAAACAGCATGGCACCCGCGATGACCACAGGGATTGTCATCGGTCCCCCTCGCTGTTCTCTTCAACCGTCACAATTGACTCGCCCACCGGCTGCACAGCCCCAGCGTCAAGGTGCACCAGCTGCTCTTGACGACGACGCTTTCGGTGCCGTGGCTCCAGCCCCGCCAGAATCAGATCCTCATCGGAGGCCAAGGCCCGCAGCACCCGCTCCTCAAGCGCAAGCACATCGTGGCGCACTTTCTCCCGTCCGCCATAAGTTTCTAGGTCGAGCACGTGCAAATACAGCATCCCGGTGAGGCGGTGAGCTTCAACCACCAGGGAGCCGGGCACCAGGGTGCTCAACTCCGCGGTGATCGTCAGGTAAAGGTCAGCGGGGTTGCGAAGTTGCACGCCGATCACCGCTCCCCGGGGCAGTTTAGTGAAGTTTAGCGCCTGCCAACTCACCTGCGCTGAGGCAACCGAGAGGTCATATAAGAAGAACATAACGAGTTTGACGAACTGCCATGGCCGTACCTTCAGTCGGATGCCGAGTGCTGGCAGCGGGAACAGTAAGGTCACCACGAAGGCCACGGCGAGCCCGCCCAGCAGGTTTGCCCAAGAGAAATCCCCCCACAACAAAATCCACACCACGGCCAGCCACAGCAGTGTGGGCCACTGGGCCAAAACCTTGCGCCGTCTCCGGTGCAGCGTCATGGCGCACCCCCCTGCTCAATGACCGTCGTGTCCCCGGAGTCTTCGGCAACATCCTCAGATTCGCCGGTGCCCCGCACGCCGTCGGGAAGCACCGATTCAATGTAACTACGCGGAGACATCATGGTGTTCGCTGAGCGTTGCGAATACGCGTACAGCGGTCCAGCAAACACGGTGAGCGCGAGTCCCATCAGCACCAGAGTGAGCGTTGGCTGGACCATGCCGCGTGGCAACTTCATGGGCAGAATCTCTTGCGGCGGAGTCTGCCAGAATGCCTTATTCCACGCTTTCGTCATGGCGTAAAGCGTCAGCAGTGACGTCACTAGGCCACCCGCAACAAGTACATAAGCCAGCGGCGTTCCCTGATCAACACCGCTTTGCAGTAGACCAACCTTGCCCAAGAACCCGGACAGGGGCGGAATTCCGGCAAGGTTCATGGCCGGAATGAAGAACATAATCGCCAACATGGGGGCAATTTTTGCCAAGCCGCCCAGTTTGTTCAGTGAGGTGGTGCCGCCCTGACGTTCCATCAGCCCCACCACCAGGAAGAGTGTCGTCTGCACCGTGATGTGGTGCACCACATAGAACACTGCGGCGCCCATACCTGCTTCAGAGCCCAAGGCAATGCCAAAGAGCATGTACCCGATGTGACTCACCAGGGTGAAAGACAACAATCGCTTAATGTCTTGCTGCGCAACCGCGCCCAAAATCCCAACGAGCATGGTCAACAGGGCCGCCCACATCAGCACGTCATCGAGCCTGCCGTCAGTGAACAGCAGCGTCTGGGTCCGGATGATTGCGTACACCCCAACCTTGGTCAGCAACCCGGCAAACACTGCCGTCACCGGCGCAGGCGCCGTGGGGTAGGAATCGGGCAACCACGCTGACAGTGGGAAAATTGCCGCCTTAATGGCGAAGGCCAGCAGGAGCATCAGTTGCAAAACCATCCGGATTCCGGGGTCGAGGTCCGGAATGCGTTCCGCCAACTGGGCAAGGTTCACCGTCCCAGTGGCCGCGTAAATCATGGCAATCGCAACGAGGAATATTGCCGAAGACACCAGCGCGACGACGACGTAAATGGTGCCAGCACGAATTCGTTCCCCAGTGCCGCCCAGGGTGAGCAGCACGAAACTCGCGGCCAGCAGCACTTCAAATCCGACATAAAGGTTGAACAAATCACCGGTGAGGAACGCATTGGAAACCCCGGCGGCCAGCACCATGTAGGTGGGGTGATAAATCGCCAATGGCGCCGCTTCATCGCCGTCAGCAACACCCTGAGCTAAGGAGTACAGCAGCACGCAGACCATCACAGCGCTGGACACCAGCAGCATGAGAGCAGAGAGGCGGTCCGCAACCAAGTTGATGCCAACGGGGGCGGCCCACCCGCCGACGTCGATCACGATGGGTCCGGAGTCCGCGGCAATCAGCAGCGTGACAGCAACGGCAAACATCAAGGTCAGCACCGTGATGCTGACAATGCGCTGCACCCGGTTGTGCTTCCACAACGCCAGGGTCAAACCGGCTCCAAGGAGCGGCAGCATCACCGGAAGCGGCACTAATGCGGCAACGTTCATCGTTCACCCCCAGGGGGGCCAGCAGGCTTTGAATGATCGGTTTCATCGCGCACGCGTGCGGCTTCTTCATCAAGGGACTCGTGCGTATCGGCGTTCAAGGACTCTTCAGTGAGGGCTTCTGCTTCCAGTGCGGCACGGCGCGCCATACGGCGGTCTTCAAGGTCATCCTGCACTTCGTCATGGCCGTTGAGTTGCCAGGAGCGGTACGCCATGGCCAACACAAAGCCTGCCAACCCCAGTGAAATGACAATTGCGGTCAGCACCATGGCTTGAGGCAGTGGGTCGCTCATGGTGTTCGTGGGGTTTTCGCCAACAATTGGTGCGTTCCCCGCGCGCCCGCTCGCCACCATAAACAGCAGATTTACTCCGTTGCCGAGCAGCACAATACCGAGCAGCACCCGGGACAGTGATCGCTCCAGCGTCAGGTAAACCCCGGTTGTCACCAAGACTCCGATCACCACAACCAGCACCACGTTAGGGGTCATGTCGATCATGCTTGTCCCCCCGTTCCTGGGCCCAGTTTGGATCCGGGTCCGTGAGGCGCCGAAAGGGAGGTAGAAAGGTTCTCCGTTTGGTGCACAAAGGCGTCGTCGTCGAGTTCACTATCTGCGACCAGTTCGGTGTCAATGTGCCGGTCGATCTCCGCCCCCAAGGAGCGCAGCAGGTCAAGCACCAGCCCGATGACCAGCAGGTACACGCCAATGTCGAAGAAGACGGTGGTCACCAGTGTGATCTGGCCGAGCACTGGGAGGGTGGTTTCAAGAATGAAACTCTGCAGCGGCATGCCCCCGAAAGCTAGTGGCACCAGACCGGCGCCAACGCTGAGGAACAGCCCGGTGCCCAGCAACAGACCGGGGTGAATTGGCGCGGCTTCACCGAGTTCATAGCGACCCCCTGCGAGGTAGCGGATCACCAGGGCAATGCCGGCAATCAGCCCACCGGCGAATCCGCCGCCGGGTGCGTTGTGCCCAGACAGCAGCAGGAAGACGGAGAAGACAATCAGCGAATGGAACAGCAATCGCGTGGTCACTTCGAACACAACCGACCGGCGTCCGGGTGAAAGCATTCGGCCCGCTGTCAGCCACACCCGTGACTTGGCGGCGCGTTCCAGCACGGACTCTTTCTGCACACCGGGGAGTTTGGTACTGCCGGGGAACACTTCCAGGGCTAGGCCGAGCCGGCGCAGGTTCACTCCACCTTCAGTGGTGTCGCCATCGGTGGGGTCTGGCACTGGTGCGCGCAGGATGTCACCACTACGACGCCGGAGGAAAATCAAGGAGGCCACACCGGTTGCGGCGGCCAGCAGCACTGCGATCTCTCCCATGGTGTCCCACGCACGAATGTCAACGAGCGTCACGTTGACGACGTTCTTTCCGCCACCGAACTCATAAGCCTCCGCGGGGAAGTTCACTGACACCGGCATTTCAGCGCGCACTCCCGGCACCATCAGGGCCATGGCGGCAACGGAGCCGCCCACCCCGAGGGCAACCACCAACCGGAACCAGCGGCTTGCCGCCAGCGGTCGGTTGGAGAAGTATGCGGGCAGGCGCCGCAGCACCAGTACAAACACCACGAGCGTGATGGTTTCTGCCAGAATCTGCGTCAGCGCCAGGTCGGGGGCACCGTGCAGCATAAACAGCACCGCAGTGCCGTACCCGGTGACGCCCACCAACAGCACTGCTTTTAACCGGCGTCGGGCGCGGGTTGCCGCAATTGCGGCCACAATAACCACAAAGCCGATCAGCGCCTGCGGGGCGCTGTCCCATAGCCGTAATTCTTGCGGCCAACTGACCTGGGTGAGGGCCGTGACAGCGGAGACGGTCATGACAATAAAGATTCCACCCAGATAGAACGGCAACGAGCCGCGCTGGGACACCGCGGTGACGTCGGCGGCAACCTCATCAAGCAGCCGCATGGACCGGCGGTACACCCGGTCGAACTCGACTCCGCGTGGCAACCACTCCTGGAACGCTTCAACCCGATCGCGGATGAGGAACAACCCAATGCCGCCAGCGATGACGACGAGCGTCAACAACAACGGCAGCCCGAATCCTCCCCAGAGCGTCAGGTGCCCCGCCGTGCCAACCGGGTACTGCGCGGCGTACGGCATCAGCAGGTCCTGGAGCACAAAAGGCATCACACCAGCGAGCAGACCCAGCACAGCGAGCGTCAATGTGGGCCACACCAACATGCGTGATGCCCGTTTGATATCAGTGGGGTCGATCAGACTCAGGTCCGCGACTTCACCCGCAGCGTTCGGCACCGGCTTAGTTGGTGCCTTGGAGCAGAACGCGCCCCACCAGAACCGCAGACCGTAAGCAAAAGTCAGAATTGAACCGAGCACCATCACGGTCACGAGCACGGCGGGAAGCCACCCCAGGTTGGCGCCGGCGCCATCCTGCAGAAAAGCCTCAAAAGTAGCCTCTTTGGCCAGGTACCCGGCAAACGGTGGCAGTCCAACCATCGACGCAATGGCTAGTCCAGCTGCAATCGCCGTCATCGGCATGCGCTTACCAACACCCGTCAGACGGCGCAGGTCACGCGTTCCGGTGACGGCGTCCACAATTCCTGTGCTGAGGAAGAGCGCGGCTTTGAACAGGGCATGCGCGCCGAGCAGCGTCAATCCAGCTAGGGCGGCGCTCTTCGTGCCAATCCCGACGAGCAGCACAATCAGCCCCAACTGGGACACCGTGCCAAAGGCCAACACAAGTTTCAGGTCATGTTGCCGCAGCGCCCGGTACCCGCCAAGCAGCATGGTGCCACCACCCAGCACCATGATGAGCCACTGCCACAGCGGCTGATCACCAAATGCAGGAGCGAACCGGGCCACGAGGTACACGCCGGCCTTCACCATTGCCGCCGCGTGCAGGTACGCACTGACAGGGGTGGGAGCAGCCATGGCCGCTGGCAGCCAAAAGTGGAACGGAATCAGGGCCGATTTGCTGCCAGCCCCAAATAGCAGGCACACAATGGCAACGGTAATGACGGTTCCCGATGGCGGCTGCGCCATCACTTCCGAAAGCAGGTAGGTTCCGGTGCTTTGCCCGATCAGCACCAGACCACCCAGCATGGCTAGGCCACCGGCAGTGGTGATGATGATGGACTGCAT
>RCNJ01000324.1_pt1 | contig 22300 bp, 29 predicted proteins | sample 2041171 | NCBI WGS metagenome assembly RCNJ01 (sample SAMN09708213, study PRJNA481090) | feces metagenome | biome: feces | host: Pygoscelis adeliae | place: Antarctica: Rookery Lake | collected 2010-03-01 | reverse complement strand
TGTGGGTCCATTGAGACCATCGGGTGGTGACCCTCAGCTTAGTCCACTACTACTGAACACCAAGCTTAGGACGCCAGAATTACGATCTTTGACATCTTCAAATAGTCGTAGCTTGCCATGAAATGCCAGCGACAGTCTACGACTATCTTTTTCTAGTTATAACTCTCAAAATTACAAGAGACATCACAAGTCCCTCTATGTCCAATATATACTTTATCCGAACATGAGCAACGTACGGAAACGCCAAAGCCAGAATGCATCTAGGAGAAGCACTCTGACCAACAAGGTATATGAGTACGGGGAATTATACGGCGCAGATGTTGCCTTGATCATCTATCAGAAGGGGCGCTATTACACTTACGTATCTCCTGGCAACCCATGTTTCCACCATCCAAAAAAGAAATTGTAGGTTCTCTTCTGGCTTTGATGGCTTTTACTGAATAGTGGCAAGATGAATTCTTTTCCAATCCCTATAAATATGTTGCCACATGACGTTGACGCGAAATATCAACGGAAACACAATCCAGGAGATCCAGAGCAAGCAGTGTGTAAAGAGAAGGGGTGCGCAGATACGGATATTGCCACGGCGCCAAGAAGACGGGATGAGCCGTCACCCCATGGTGTCAACCGATGGTATCGATGATCTCTGGCGAGGGCTTGCTTTATTGAGCTTTGCACGTTGGGTTCTGTATCCTTCAGGGGTGAGTTTCTCCTTCTGTTCTCGCGCAGTGGGTTTACTTCGTTCATTGAGGTATCTGGCGAGAGCAGCTACAGGGTCGTACGGCTGCTGCTGGGTATTGTCGACTGTCATATCTGAAGCTGTGACTTGAGCTCAGGACGACCGAGAGAGATAATCGATGAGACAAGGAGGGCAGACGTGGACGGCCGTCGAGATCGAGAAAGTTCTGGGAGATGGGCTTTGAGGTACGAGGGCCTCTCTGCGAGAGAGTCGTAGTCCGGGCGACGAGAGGTAGGTGGGATGAATGAGAGTCTAGGGTTAGGGGAAGGGTGAGCATCGAGTTGCGAGGGTAGTCGATGGACTCTGCGAGGTGAATGCTCCTCGACCAGCTCGAGTGGTAATGGCGAGGAATCAAGCGGAGCCGGGCGATGGCCGTGGCAGATGGGAAACGGGTCCCATATTGACAGCCCAGTTGGTGGTCCCAAAAACAGGAAATGGAGGAGGTGAAATGTGCTGTGTCCAGAGGTTGTTCTGTAGGTGGGTCGGAGTTGGTCCGACAAACGCCGTGGGATAGGCACGTGATTTAGGAGATGGTGTTAGAGTGGCATAAAGCAGCGCCGAAAGCTGCCGGGTTCAGCAGCCCAAACACCACCACTTAGACTAAACTTGTCAAACTTGTGAACTTTTAGTAATGTTTATAATTAAGAGAGGTGTGTTCAAGACCCTGCAGCTTGCATCCGCTTGGCCGAGCTCCTGGTTACGAGTAGTAGCCATACCGTGCAACTACTCGTGTCAATGGCTTAGAGCAGCTACGAGTAGGATCCAGCTGAAGCTCAGCTGAACTAATTCGCTAGCGTCCTTTTAATTAAAATTTTAATTTCCACTACATATCCACAGTGACGCAAATTGGCGCTTTCATCGGCTTTCTGCTTGTCCCTGCTCTAAAACGGGCCGGCTACGTCATGATTTTGGCATGACATGCCGAAAGCGCTAACCTGACAGGCCAGGTCCTGGCCAGGTCCTTCTTGCCTGCCAACTTCCATCCGCATCCAGCTTCCGAGACGACATCTTCCGTTCTTCGACCAACCTCTCCTTTAAATAAATACTGAAGATCGCCCTCGAGTTTGATTCCCACCACGAACAAGCAAACCAAATCAAATCAGTCACCTTACATTTCTATTACCACCACGTCAACACTACATTCACGCTTCGCTTCAATGTGAGTACTAGAGATTGGCATGGGAAGAGAGGGCAATGGCTAACAGTAACAGAAATCACCATGTCTTACGCAGCCGCCGCATCCATGGGCCCAAAGCAGTCTCCTGAGGAGGTATGTATTCATTTCCACTTCACACCCTCTCCATCCGCTCACCGTGGTCGCCGTATCGCAATGACGTAGCCGCTGCGAGCTCCAGCGACAACAACCTCATCCTCTACTTTTCACCACCCTCACCAATGCCTTACAAATACATTGAAGGTCTTAGACATTGACTAACCCACTATCTCAGGCTCGCGCACCAGCACCCCCAACCGTCATCCCAAACGAAACAGCCTCCACCACCGCCTCTGAGACCATCGACGTCGACTCCCCACATGTCGCCACCGTCGGCCACGACTTCAAAGAGCAAGAAATCAAGACCTCTACCCAAGAAACGCGTATCGAATACGAAGAGGAGCACGTCAAGGCACGGGCCGTGGCCGAGGAGCAGAGGCTGAAGAAGGAGTTCCACGAGAAGGAGGCGAAGGCTAAGAAGGAGTTCAACGAGAAGAAAGAGTGGGTGCAGAAGAATGAGGGGAACCCAGTCGTTATCGGAAACGCTGTGGCCGTCGTTGCTTTGTCGGCAGGACTTGGGTTTGGTGCTTACCGCAAATACATTGCGGGAGAGTTGACCTGGAAGGTGGTGGGTGCTTGGGCTGGTGTTGTTGGATTGTTTGCTGCAGGGGATTACTACCTCTCTAAGTACTTGTTTAAGAACAAGTATCCGGAGCGCAAGTAGAGTGCTGCGTCGGAATCCGCCGGCACTTTGAGCACCGGGTGGCTTTTCTGATCAAAAGTTTGACAGCAGAGGGTGATACGATAGGAAGGAGTTTGGAAGGCATTAGCGAGCGACGGATTCTTTTGCGATAATGGGACACGGATATCCAAGCTCTGGCGTTCTGGGTTGTTTAATTGAAGAGAACAGGGAGAGTAGATATGAATGAAGGTCATCACCAAACACATCAAACAAATTTAGAAACACTTTGATCATGCAGATGTACATGTACCGCCCTTTCCTAAACCACTCTACATAACGCCGCCTTCCAGCCATAGTTGCAAAAGGAAACCCAGAAGTCAGGAGGTCAGGAAGCCAGCATGTCAGCATGAGAGCACTACTCTCCTCCCATATCATACCCTCACATATCGCAGCTTCCCGAAGCTTCGCCACAGTACATGCCGTACATGTCCTACGTGCCCAAGCACTGATCCACATACCCAGGCCGAATAGGCACGCAAATCCCGCCCACACCATCCACCATAACGACTCCAAGACTTCCCACCCCTGTCGCACTTTCATTCTCCATAGGAGTTTCTGCGGCTTCTCGCCCAAGTTCCTTGCTCCTCATGTCCATGAAGTTTAAGTTGGCGCACTAGCCGGGATTCTTAAAGAGGTGAGAGGGGTGTTGAGGTTGTGAGGGCCAAATAAATGGAAGAGGAGTCGTTGAGGGAGGCTATGTGGTCAATTATGTGGGTTGCGAGGTTGTGTTCTTCTTGGATGGGTTAGTCGATTTAGTTTGAAGGTGGTGGAAGAGAGTTGAGAGAGGGGGGTACAGGTGGTTATTCGGATGGTGCGTGTGTGACGTTGTTTATCATTTTGGTTGGTAAGAGGTGGCTTGGCCTCCAGATATGTCATTCTTTCTTGAAGGTTTTGAAATGCTTGTGAATGGTGATTTGAAGGGTCAGCAGATTGGATAGTAGCTTGAGACACGTTGCATGGAAGTGGTGCTTGACTAGTTTGGAACTAGGCTCAGGAGTGACGCCTTCACTTGTATCGTGGTTCACCGAGACTCAACGTGTGCAGATTGCATAAATAGGGATTTGGGAGGGCGCGTGGCCGTTGTATAGAGTTTTATGTGGGCGGGGTTTTAAAAGGGATTTGGATGGTGGTATCAATGATCGAGAAGTATCTGTAACAATATAGTAATTTGTCTAAACTGTAGACCAACTTTGAGCCTCTAATCAATGGGCTGATCCGACTTCTTACTCGCCTTTTTAACTCTCTCCTCATCCTCACTTGTCAACAAACCCTCCGACTCTCTAGCTTCCTGCATCTTTCTCTTCCCAGAACTCGTCTCCTTGATCCTACTCGATTGCCTCTCCGGCTTCTCGCTCCGCGCAGCTCTCCTGGCCTCCTCGATACCAGTTCTCGAGACCTTGGACTTGTCCTCATCTCCGAATGGCGCCTCCTCCTCAGAATCTTGCTCGACTGGGACGCTGGCCTCTGACTCCAAAGAACTAGCGCGCTCCTTTCCAGTCGACTCCATTGAGCCCTCACGATCCACATCATTAATCGGCGTGGCAGAGTTAGACTTCACCGTCTCCTCATCAGGGGCGATGGCAGTGCCAGAGTACGGCCTCTCATACCCACCACCCTGGATATCCGGCGTGAGGCCCTCGCCATCACCAGCACCGCCCACGCCTGTCGAATCCTCCCTGTCCTTGATGCTTTGCTCATTGTCGTCGCCTGCGCCTTTACCGGCGCCTTCGGCCACTCTCCCCTTCCTCCTTGCCTTATCAGCCTTCTTCTCCTCATTATTCATCCCCCTCGGCAGGTTTCCTCCAGACTTAACAGCCAGATTATCACTCTTCTCACCGCTCTTGTTCATGACCCCCGTCCTGGCCGCCTTCTCAGCTTTCTTCTCCTCATTATTCATTCCGCTGCTCGACGGATCACCCTTTTTGAGCTCTCAATGCGCCGACTTAGATTGGTTGTTAGGCATGGTCTCGGACCCCGACTTCCCCTCACGACGCGCCTTATCAGCTTTCTTCTCCTCGTTGTTCATGCCGCGGGACGAAGGGTCTCCAGTATTAAAGTCGTCGTGGGAGATCAGCTTTCCTTTGCCGCGGGTTTCCGAATCTTGGGTTTCTGTGGAATCGCGCGACTTGCTCGGGCTCTTATCCTCACCCTGAGCCTTCTCTCTGCTTGCTGACCTCGAGGCACTCTTCTCATTTTGGTCTTGGTGCTGCACCTTGCCTCCACGAGCGGCCTTGTCGGCCTTCCTTTCCGCGTTATTCATTCCCCTTGAACTCGGGTCGCCCTTCCGAAGCTCTCCGTGGCTTGTCTCCCCCTGCATCTCGACCTTGGTGGCGTCGCCTTTCACGCCTATACGGCGGGCTTTGTCAGCCTTTTTCTCCTCGTTATTCATTCCTCTGGACTTGGGATCTCCAGCCTCAAAGTCGTCATGCTGAGTGACCTTGGATGGCGCGGTTTCGTCTTGGAGCTTCATTTTGATGGATTCGTTGTGATGAACGTGCAATGTAGGAGGCTTGAGTCGGTTGTAGGTTTAGAGGCTACCACCAAATTTTCCAGTAGCCGAAGATAGACATGTTGAGGTGTGTCCTTAAGTAAAGACGATGGAGGAGGATTGCGTAAGTGATGTGATAAGTGTGGATGAGTAAGAAAGGATTAATTTTTTTTTCAGCGGTTGCGGAACTAAAACTGAGCAGGAGAAAGCATGAATATAATGGTTATTAGGCGTGTCAAGCACTTTAATCTTCAATGACGCCTGGATACTTCGTCATAGAGCTCGTTCTTTGATGAGCTCAGATTCGCCACTTTACCGAAGACTTCAAGGTGTTCAAAGCCCGTCATCGGCCTCATCGATCTCTTCTAGACTTTGCCGTCAGTCAGGAACTGCCTGTCTCTTGGTTGACAACGACACATGAAGCTGTCTGTCACTCAACTGACGTCAGGCATAATCTTGAGAACTCAAAAAGGGGCAAACAGGGGCCGCCGACCTCTCTACACATCGAAAGAGCGGAGACATCTTATCTTGGGTGGTGTCCAATGTGGATACTGCAGTTTCAAAAAAGTATTGCTGAGAGGAATTTGTAGCACTGGCGGCTCTATAGGTCAACGGCAGGCGACAGCCAGGAGCCCTCAAATCAACCCGAATGCTCTCGAAAGATGTCTCAGTGCCAACTTGTGATAGAAACTCTGTCAGGATGCTTTTTAACTTTCTGACTTCTCCTATGGGCTTCAACTCATCGTGACCTCTGCCGACTGAAGTTGTGCATAAGCCGTGGTGATAAGAGTATGTCGCCAGGCAGGAGATTTTTGACCGCTGGACTGTGGACAAAAGTCGTGCATCGTTCGACGCGTGACTTGGGCTATTAATACAGCACGATATTTGACCGCATTAAGTTTCTGCGGGACTCCCAGCATAACGTCGTTGCTTTGAGCCAAATATGGTGAGCTCTTCTAAACAGGTCCTATTTTGGGTTGCTATGAGGCGCTTTGCGCAGGTAGGCGACAAGTTTCAAGTTGATTGCTTTCGGACGTCCGAGGTTCGAAGCTAAAACAGTGTCGACGTAAAAACTGAGGACCTCGGTGTTTCAGAAGCAACCCCTGAGACGCGCGTCTAACCAATAAGCGCAGCGCTCTGGACGACTTCTGGACGACAGCCGTGCACCAAAAGTTTCAACACCAACCACCGCGCCAAGAACATCAAAACTCGCCTCAAACATCCACAGTACTGCAGCATGATGGAGCAGCTCAGTTCCCAACCGCAATGCCGCATTTCATTGTCAGCCAGTGACGGGCAGAGAAATTTCAGACCCGACGAACAATTGTGCGCGATCTCGCCAAGACGGGCATAGTGTGTGGAACAAGCGATACAAGCTCGAATGCCTTTGCAGCTAAGTCGCCTATCTGGACACTTCTAGACTCGCAGGAACAAACCGCTCGGGCCGTTCGTTTGTTGGCCTCGTATCAGCAAGTATACTCTCGTGTTTTCTGTGTCTTGTCCTTTGTCTTTCTCTTCTTCCTTTCTCTATCATCTGTCTTGTGCACTGTTCCTCTCCTTCTACAACCTCATCGAGCAGGCTCCTGGTGACCTAGCTCTCGTCGTCTTTCCTTTTAGCATCGGCATCATAGTCGCCTTATAAGTCATTCTTTCGGTGCTATAGACATATACTGGGCAGTCTCACGACCAAAACCACCTGGTGTGGACATTCTCTCATTACCAAAAAGTGCAGCATTTGGGCATTCAATCCAGAGCTAGACTCTTCAAACACCATCCTTCCAATCACCTCACGCCCCTCGCTCGCCTCTATTACAACCAGCCACAATGCCTTCACAGTTCTCCATCATCTTCCTCCTCGTCCTCCTTGTCACTCTAGTCCTGTCCTCGCCCATAGACACCAAGATCCACAAACGCTCCTTCAAACTCTCCCGCCGCGCCAACCCTTCATTCACCGGCCGCAACGGCCCACGCTCCCTCGTCCAAGCCTACTCTAAGCACCGCCTCCCCTTCACAGACGACTTCGTGCGGGGTGCCCACCGCGCCTCGAGCGCAAAAGAATCTACCACCAAACTCGAAAATACCGACTCCGCAGACTCCGGACTCGTACTCGCAACTCCGGTCGAGCCCAACGACCTAGAATACATCGCTCCGATTAGCATTGGTGGACAGGAAATAGCGATGAATTTCGACACCGGCTCCGCGGACCTTTGGGTGTTTAACACTCAGCTATCGGCTGCTGAGCAGAAAGGGCATCGGCTTTATAATCCGGCTAAATCCTCAACTTTCTCTTTGATACCCGGAGCGAGCTTCAATATCACCTACGGCGACGGCTCCGGAGCAACCGGGAACGTCGGGCTCGACATCGTTTCCATCGGCGGCGTAACCGTGTCTAACCAAGCCGTGGAGTTAGCCACCGAGGTATCAAAGAGTTTTATTAGGGATACAAATACAAATGGGTTGGTAGGCCTGGCGTTTAGCAAGCTGAATACGGTGCTGCCTCAGCGGCAGAAGACGTTTTTTGAGAATGTGTTGGCGAATCTTGCGGAGCCGGTGTTTACGGCGGATTTGAGGATGGATGAGGTTGGTGCTTATGAGTTTGGGAGGATTGATGAGAGTAGGTTTCAGGGACCGTTGAGTTGGGCGTCTGTGGATTCTGGAACTGGGCATTGGCTCTTCGAATCCACTGGATTTAAAGTTGGGAAGGGAGGGAGGACGGCAGCAACACCCGGCGGCAGTGCGATAGCAGATACGGGCACAACACTCATGCTTGTTGGCTCAAGTGTGATCAATGAGTATTATGGCAAAGTCGACGGCGCGGTTATGAACATCACCAGGGGAGGTGTCACTTTCCCATGCGATTCCGATCTGCCAGACCTCTACGTTGACGTCGGTGGAAATATGGCAAAAGTGGAGGGGAGATTCATCAATTTTGCTCAAGTCGACGAAATCACCTGCTTCGGCGGTCTGCAGCCCAGCGGTTCGGACCTGCAGATTTACGGAGACGTGTTCTTCAAGAGCCAATTCGTGGTATTTAATGCTGGGAATGCGAGCATAGGAGTCGCTCCTCATGTTGAGCCTATAAATGCTAAGGCGGATGTTAAGAAGATGGTTAAACGATGGCTTGGCTGGTAGAGGCTTTCGGGCTCGCAGTTAGAAAGCATTGCACAGAGAACAATTTACAATATATGACAAGACAGAAAAACTCATTTGCGCCTAACTATGCTGTGACTTGAAACAATGACTCCAATAACTCCTGCCTTTGCCATCAATCCTTCTATACCACATATATGCCACCTTTCTCCCTCTCTCACATATCCAGCCCCTCCAACACCTTCGCCATCCCCTCATCCAAGCAATCCGGGCACTTCTTCCGTCCCCAAACTACAGTATCACCTTTCTTGTTTTCCTCCTCGCACTCGAGCTCCAGTCTTACAATCACAAATTCTCCTGCATTCCTTCCAGAGTTGGCGAGGCGGAGGAGCTGTTGCTGGGCTGGACATTCAACTGTGCTGATGATGTGGGTGGGTGTGTGGGCGCAGCCGAAGGTGAAGGGCCTGTCTCAGCACATGTTGTAAGTGGAGGTGTGATGGGGTGGCTTACGAGTTGTGTGGTTGGCAAGATCTGTTTGCTTGAGAAAAAGCTGACGGTGGATGGTATGATTGAAAACTGAGGAGGTGGGCGGTTGTCTTTATGGAAGAAGTGAACGGAGGCATGGACTCGACGACAAGGTGTGCTGTCCGTGCACAACATTCAGGTCCCAAAGACGAAACCGAGAACAGAGGGGCTGGGTAGATTGCTTTTGCCACAATAACTGCGTTGAAAGAATAAGACTTATTATTCTGTCGCCAACAAGCCACTGCCAAGAAGCAGCTTTACCAAGCCATTGTTCTCACAATTGAATGAAGAACAATGAGTATATCTCATAACGGTAGTGCTGTTCTCAATCATCTCCCCTCGTCGTCAATTCCCCCTTCATGTTCAGGAATCGTATAACATCCTCACGATGCCGCACCATGACTCGTGTCACACTAATATACTCTTCACACTTACTACCAGCATTACTCTGAATTCATTAACATGTGCAGTTACAGAATCGCAACCTTCGGCTGCCACCGCTTTCACGTCCAAGACCTAGACAAGGTGGTCTGTGCGGCAAGAGTAGAACTTGACAGGATTGCAGCCTCGAATCAGCCGAGAAGAAAAGGAGATTCGCAACTCATCAGACTGCAGATGCAGTGCGATGACGACGAGGAACAGGGAGACATCGAGGTTTATAGTGGTGATAAGTGCCCGACTTGTGCTTTGAACGAGCAGGTCGAGTATATGGGCCTGGGTAATTAGAAGATACTCGATGGTGGAATGTGGTGGGTATTTGGCATGGATGGTATTTGCCTAGTAGGTAAGAGCGCATGATCTCTCGCTCATCTGGGTTTTTTTTAAACCATTTAAACGTTAAACATCGCGTTGACAAAAGTATTTGAATAATGGCGTTGAGAAAAAGTTTCAAAAGAGGGTTCGAGCATGTTAATAAACATTGGCCGAGTGCCTAGAAGATGACGAGAAGGGCGTCGTCGAGATGCCAGCTTCATGTACCTATTATGTACTGGGGAAACAGTTTTGCCGTTTAAGCGAGACGGCCTCGTCACGTCAGCTCTCCTGATCACGACCAGTTAAGCTACCATGACATACACTCCCTGACGATGTGACACTGCAGCTGCAGCTTAAGCTTAAAAGGGCTTGTCGAAGCTTGTTTGGGTATTGGATCTCAGTTGAGGCGGACGGGCTGAATGGCGGGGTGCATCGAACGACGACAATATTGCGTCCCTTGCATTGGGCACACCGCTCTCTTCAAGTACCAATCCACTCGTCACAAAGCCTATTCCTTCTTGTTAAGCATGTTAAACCATGCAGTTCCACACCCTCGGTAGTCCCGAAAATGTGGAGGTGTGCTGCAGAAAGGCGGAGGTAACACAGCAATTCTGTCTCGGTACGACATCCTGACACTCTTCAGCCACTCATGCCTTTTAAACAATTGACACCTTGGTAGTCCGCGCAGACTTTGCGAAATCCAGGGAAAAATAAGCTTTCCTTTCGTTAAGTTGAAAAGTACACTCATCTCTCACCATGTTTCCCTCGCCATTCGACAACGCAACCGCGACCCTTGCTATCCTCCTTCTCGCCCTTTGCATTTCTCGGCAGCTGATTAGCAATTCAAATCTCGGCCCCACCTATCAACTCCAATCCTAAATATAACAGTTAACACTCGACAACAACGACTGATCTATCTTCATCGCACCCTTCTCGCATCACAACCGATTCTGCAGCGCGTATTTGCTCTAGACTTCGCTGCCCACCTCCGCACTGGCCAGGGTTCTCAAGGGCAATCGCTTCAAGGTTTCGCTTGCTCCAGAGAGAGAAAGGCGTGAGGACGTTGGATTATAGGGCGGACTGAGCATCCGTCGCAGAGGTCTGGGCCTCGGCGTTCGCCGACGGAAGCCATGCTTGTGATATCTTCGAGGGTTTAGTGGGTTGTGAGACAAAGATAATCTATCAAGGTGTTAATGCGGATTTGGCGAATTCCGAGGCTAAAAAATGAGGTGAAAGTCCTTAGCAGCAGAGCTTGCAGAACTATTTCCGAACACGTCGATTGAAGTGGCTGTAAAAGTCTTATGAATGAATAAAGATGGAAGAAGTGAAACTTGAGCAACTCGAAGTTTGTAGTTCTTGTCAATACCAGTCGTCTGAGACGCGTCGTGCATTGGCGCGGTCTGGGGTAAACAGTTGTGCGTCGTAGCTGCAGCTCCAGCGAATCTGTAGCTCCCCAGCTCCCCAGCTTCTCCGCAAAATTTCACCCTGGGAGCTGCTCGTCAACAATATTCTGTTTCAGTCCTGAAATTCGTGTTTATAAACACACAGGAGTGGCAATTGGCAACTATATGGCAGAGAATGAATAGCATTACTTTACACACCTACCGACAGAGCTCCAAATATACATCCGTGAACTTGCCTATGATGAGTTCGCCCACGCTCCCATTCGGGCCAAATATTCATGAATGTCATCCATGGTTGTAACATACCAATTCGGAAATCCCACATTGAGAGGCAAACAGAAATTCATACTGCTGAGCTCACCTTTAACTGGTCGAAGGCTCATGCTCCATCTCAAAGGAACCTCCGTCCGGGTACACACTTTTGCCAATTCGCTCCAAACATGTCGCTCTCTAGTCAGTTGGGTTTAGAACGATTTCAAAGAAATAATTGGAACGATATTTTTATCGGCCCTGGGTTGACATACAATGCGAGAAAGACAATCTACACGTTTCTTGATATTATTGAGGGTATGGAGCTGAGAGATTTGGGGCTGCAATTTACAAAATTGACAGCGACGGCAAGAGGATGGCAGCTGTTTACCATACAGGAACAGGAAGACATAATAAAATACCAGACCACGATAGCACCTGTCACCGCTACCAGTACGGACTGACATAGATGACATCTCGAGCCCGAGACCTCCACCTCTACACTTCTGCACGCCGCCGGCCGGTTCATCACAGAAGTCCACAGGACTCTGTCACCAGACGCCAGGCGCCATGTCTCGACCAACCGCTTCCTTACGACCAAATAATCATTGGGAACAAACTTTGTCCGCATCAAGCGCTCCCGCAGCACCAACCGGCTTCTTGGAACTGGTCAGCAACTCATCACGAAACCGTACTTCACCACCAACCGGTCCCTCACCACCAGCTATCTCACCTCCAACAACCACTCTCTCAGAGCTAATCCGTCGCTCAACACCAACCGATCCCTCACCCCTCACCACGACGAGGTCCCACACCACCATCTAGTTTCCCACCCCTAACCGGCCCCGGCGGAGCCAGCACTTTCCTCGTCCTCCTCGCCTTCGCCCTCTCCCTCCGCCCACCCAATAAGATCTTCCTCGCACTGCCGCTCAGCCCCATTCTCCACGCCCAGCGCCCACTCACCAAGCACTCCGCCTCACTCACAACCCTGCGCACCTTTCCACCCAGCCCCCGCCTCAAATTCAGAGCCTTACGAACCTTTCATCCATTCCCGAGGCTGCCGAAGGAGCTCCAGATGATGGTTTATACTATTATATTTGGGGGGTTGTGGAGGGTGTGGGAGAATATCATACATTTTACTGCAAACCCTGAGATCCCACCAAATCTTCCGAGGACGATAAAGTGGTTGGTGTTTACGACAAGGTGTAGAGCGCATGCGCATTGGGATGGGCCGCTTCGGATGTATTCTTCGTGTAGGGATAAGAACTCGGCTGCGGCTTCGAATTTGAAGCCTGAGGCGTCGCCGACTTTGTTCGGCTGGTACGAGAACTACAAAGCTGTGTTGTGTGCTGCGTCGGAACAGAAGGTGTACAAGGGGAATAATAGGGCGGTGTGCAAGCAGGTGTTTATTCATCGGGGTGTTAATGGCGGGGGATTCGTACAACTAATGGGTGTTTGTAGAGTCAGTAGGCAGTTGGAGTTGGAGTGGATACGCAGGTATGGACGGCCGAAGTGTTATTATGCGTTTGTGAGGGGTGTTGTTAAGGAGCTGATTCAGGATGTGAATGGTGAGGGTTGGACAGAAGAGGATGGAAAGGATGAGGAATAATAGTTGTGCATGGGAGGTATGAGAATAGGAGGGAGGAGACTATTGTGGGAGGGGGATGGGGGACATGGGACGGGTGAGGATGAATAGAAGAGGTAATAAAGGTCTTAATTTTGTGTAAATTTGGGTTATGATCAATGAAGGCGGTGGGTTAAGCGGCTGGGAAGATGGAAGGTTTGAGTTAACAGGCTGGATGGGACATTGTTGAAGGATAATGATGGTAACAAAAGCTGGGGCAATGGATTGTTGGAGCCATTATTGGATTATACAGGATATGAGGCGTAGTTGTGAGAGGATTGGCGACTGGAGCTACGGGTGGGCGGTATAGAATATGAAAGTAATCATTGGGAAAATGGACAGTTGACCAGTTGGATGGGCTATGATGCAGGAGTAATAATAATTTAAAAACTGAACTTCCAGCAGCGGATCAGTTGATTGGCACAGAATATAGAGGTAGTGATGTATTTAGTCTTGGCAACTTCTTCATCTGCTATAGCTCTTAATAGCCACTGTGCCATCCCAACCCACCCGTCACCCAGCAGCTGCCAGCCCTGTTATTGGTCTCGGCTGTCACCTTAGCCCATTCTCATACACCCCCCTGAAATCCATCCCCTCCAGCACCCCGATTATCCCATCAACCTCTCTACTCAAATCCTCCAGATTCATACTCAACGCACTCACCTCATCAAACTTCCTCCTCTTCCCCGCATCCCTAATCATCTCTTCTACTAAAAACTTCTGCTCCTCTAGCACTATCAACCTCTCTCTCAGCTCTTTCTCTTCGGCCTCCATCTGCTGTACAGATGTGCTGCTCGTTTCGCTGACTTGACTTGCTGTATCGTCTCCGTTATTTCTAACACGCGCTAACGCGGAGGAAGATGAGGATGTTCGTGTTGGTCCTGGTGTGCGGCCGCTGCCGTGCGGGGATGCGTGTTTGAGCATTTTCGGCAGACTCTTGAGTGGCAGCATATGCAGATGTAGGAAGTTAGAGGCTTGTTGATATATCGCCTTCTGCAGTCGCTTCTCTGTATCGTCGTTTGTGGGTAGGTTTCGTATGCGTTTCGCGGCTAAGTCGTATTTACCAAAGCTGTCAATGAGCCGTTTCCGTACTTTACTTGCTTCGGCTAGTTGTTGTGGGTTGGGCGGGTTCTCGGGGTCTTGTAGCATTGGTAAAGTTCGTTGGAAGGAGGCGACGAGGGGGCGGATGCCGCGCTCGAATTGTAATAGGTTTTCGTATGCGCGTTGGACTGTGTGCTTCGCAGAAGTCTCTGCGTCGAAGTCTTTTCGACTGAATATGGTACTTTTGCAGTCGCGGCACATCCTGACGTCTAATTTCATGGTACCAGGAGGTCGTCCTAGTCAACCGGTTACTCTTGTCACAAGAATCACGGAACTGGGAAGGTGAGAGTGAGGAAACATACTGGTTGCTACATCCAGCCCAACCTCCGTCGAACAGCCTGTCATAGGATCGCCGCACACTACTCGCCCACACATCCGACAATGATGCCGCCTGAAAGTCCAGTTGCCGAATTCTTGTTGACAAAAGGGGCATTTAGCAACTTTTGTATCCTCCTCCCACGCCACAACCGACTGCTCCAATGCTTTCTTTGAATCACTTTTGCCGCCTGCGGCACCTGCAACCATCGATAAGTAGCTGCCACTACCACTCCTCGCCAATTCTGGTGGTGTATCAGCCAATAATTGAGTTAGTCGACTCAGTCGCTTTTCCAACCGCGAAACTTCCAAAAAATGCTTCTCCACCCTGGGCCGTCTCAACGCCACAAAGGCATCAGTATGTTCCCTCACCAGCCCATTATGATCATTATATCCTTCCCGACTCTTATAACACGTCTCGCAGCACCTGCACCAAAACCCTCTAACGGGCTCGTGTAGCGCCGCTCGCGAGAGCTTCATTTGGTACATTGTGTGGTCTTCGCAAAATAGAAGACCGCATTTTCGGCAGTTTATGCTCCCATTTAGGGTACCGAGTCGTTTGCCGCAAGACGGCTCGGTGCAGGTGTCGTGGTAGCTGGCTTTTTGCCAATGTGCTCGTGTAACGACCTCGTCGGGGTCTGGTGGTCTGACGTGTTCCAGAGATCGTGGATGTCCGGCGGTGGAGGATGAGGCTATGGGTGCGGAGGCGAGGGTGTCGTTTGATTCGAAGACGTCGAGGCCTTTTAGCTTCTGGTTTATGACAACTAGTGGTTGGAATTTCTTTGCTTTGACAACTTGTTTTTCGAACCAGTTTTTTACTTCGTCTTGTTCTACGGTTGGGAGTTCGCGGTGGTCGTCGTCGAGGTGGCGGTTTAGTTGGAGGAGTGTCATCTGTTTACATCAGCCCTGTTCTCCATTCCCTTCCCTTTACCTCTCCCCTCTGGACAGTATTGACTCACCATCTCCTCATTACAAATAGGACAAACTAGCCTAGTATCCGCCACACTCACACCCTCACCTTTCCTCATCTCAACCCTCTCCCCCAACCTTTCCTGCGGCAACGGGCTCGTCCGAAGTGGTGTAGACACACCACTTCTTCTCCCACCACTCCCATCCGTCCCAAAACTCTGCGTACTCTGCGCACTCTCGGCCACACTCAATAAACTCGTACTCCGGGAATGATGGCCATCCGCCATCCTGCCTTGCTGCTGTCCATTTAATCCTCCAGGGCTGCTATTCCCAGCATTGTTCGGTGGAGCTAATCCCTTCCCACTCCCCAATATCCTTCCGCCTCCTAACCGTCTCGACATTGCAGATAGTGAAGTTGTTGACAGCTCTGCCGAGTGAGCCGGCAGATGTCTATGCTCGAGGACAACAAGGCGCCGGCGGCCAATGTAATGACGGTTTCTGGCGGCGGGTCCTGCCCGCCAGCCATCAAGGTCCCCCGTGGCCCCGGACAGGGGTCTCTTACGATCTTATCCACAATCTTACCTTGTTATCAAGGATCTAATCAGACAGATAAGATCCTAAAAGGCTCGATGTCGCAATCGCTCTTTGTCACCTTGCGGGTCGCATTGTCGAAGTTCTTTGTGATTTGGAGACTGTGTTCTGTTAATATAATACCAAAATGCCGTCAATAGAAAAGAATCCGGAACAAGAAAGTGAGAAGTATCCCAAGGTGGAGGGAGGAGGAAGCTTGTTATTGGCTTGGAGGATAAAGAATAAGCATGTTCTTGTAGTTGGCGGTGGTGAGGTATGTTACCTTGATGGTTGCAACAGCGGCAGCATCACTTAGATCGACCAGTTGACAACAATTTTTAATTCTACCTTCAACTAACAACCTCACCAGGTAGCAGCCGGCCGCATCCTAAACCTCCTCAACGCCGACGCCCTCATAACCGTGATCTGCCCCTCCTCAGGCCTAAACCCCGAAGTCGCGTACCGCATCGCAACCCACCCCTCCGTCACCCACATCGATCGAAAGTTCCTGCCCTCAGACCTCGACGAAATTAAAAATGTCGACATGGTACTCACAGCCGTCGATGACGCCGTCGCCTCCACCGAAATCTGGAAATTATGCAAGGAGAGACGAATAGCAGCGAACATCGCGGACGTGCCTCCAGAGTGCGATTTCTACTTTGGCAGCATGCATAGAGATGGGCCTTTACAGATTATAGTTAGCACGAATGGGAAGGGGCCGAGGTATGCTAATATTGTGAGGCGGATGATTGCCGGGACGTTGCCGGAGAATACCGGGAGGGGGATTGAGCAGGTGGGGAGGTTGAGAGCTAAGTTGCGGAAGCTGGCGCCACAAAAGGAGAAGGGCCCGAAGAGGATGAATTGGATTATTAAGGTGTCGGATGCTTATAGCTTGGATGATCTTTGTGAGATGGATGAGCGGGATATGGAACTACTATTGTCGTTCTATGAGAACGACAAGGTGCCACGACTTGGGTGTCTGAGGGCGATGCGGAATGAGTATGACGCCTTCGATGGGAGCTTCGGATTCTATGTCGGCTGAAGTGTCCTCCGGACGGTGTGCGGTTGGGTTTCGGCAGCGCAGGCACGATGTATGAGTACGATGCTCCTGTATACCACATCGTTTTGGAGGAAGGTTAGGCGTCTAGGATAGCGGATATAGAAGCAACGACTGCGAACTTGAAATCATATACATCAGCATACGGAACCGGCTTGTGAGTGGCTTCAAACTCTGATCGTTTCGTGATAGTAACTTGTGACATTGTGGTAAATATCACGCTCGATCCCTGAAAACCACTTGTCACAACATATATGTGTGCTCTGGATTACCCTCCAAATCTTAATGGGCTTTAGCTACGATAATTTTGTGATGCGTGGGCCTCGAAATGTCATCGCGGAGGTCTTTGTCGTTAGATGCGGCAAAAGTCACCAGGAGGGACAGCGGATGAAGCTCTAGGTGGGTTACCAGGGCTCGGTAGCTGGTGTGAAGTAGTCTTTATCGCCTTACATTGCTATAACCTAGTTCGGAATGCATGGTGTTGAAGATGTGTGTATGATGGTAAACAAAACAAAACTGCCTATTCCAGGACTGTCAATCCACGACCCGGCGTATATGACGACGACTTATTGATTTTGGATAAATGGTTCTCGAGCAAATGATGCTTTTAATGGTGAGCGTTGGTGTTGCATGGCTGGGTAAGGTATTATTGTTTGTGGTTGTATTGCGGCTATGAGTGGTTGGGCCGACCTTGTCGGCGTGCCGAATTCATTTCATCACCTCCACCTTCGTCGCACTTATTTTGCCAAGCTGACCCGAGGAATACACTGACCGCCTTGGGTACCTAGCAGAGCCCACGACGCGCCTTCGTGGGATTTTGGCCGGGTACGCCGTAACCTTGAGAGTTCCCAGATCAACCATTCCTCCTAAATCCATAATTCGCGACTTACCCTCGCACATATAACCACAATCACTACGATCGATTCTCAGTACACCATCTCCTGCGCCAACGCCGTTATTTGGTTCTGGTTTATTTACAGGTAAATCTGAAGCACTCTTACACCTCTTCAACTGCACGAAACTCTTCACGACATCTGCTGACCACAAGTTAAAGCCCCGCAAGTCGAGCTCGCTACCTAAGATCCCATAGCCTCACCACAGGACTCGATCCAAGGTATGTAGTTGCTCTCTCTACCCAACACCTCTCGTCCCTGAGCATATGCCGCCCACCATACTCGCGTTAATAGCTTTTGTTCTAACGACAATTAATTTCTCATATTATTAAAAATGGCTCCTAAGCGCCCAGGAACTTTGACCCTCGCAGTCGATATGGACGTCCAGTACGGCATTGACAACTGTCACGTGGTTGGCATGAAGGCAACCAATCTTTTCGACAAGCTTTACCACAAGAGTGCAACCGTCGACATCTTCTGCAGTAATAAGTGTTGGAGGCTTTCGGCCGCGGTCTAGCTTGAATAGGTGGTAGTAAGATTCTAACTTGAGCTAACTTATGCTAAACCTCTTAAGCTGCCGTCTTTGACTTCTTTCTTTGTCTGCCCAAAAATCCTTTTATCCCTGCGCTGGATGCCGAGTTGGTTGACACCTTAGAGGTTCATGAAGAGGTCGTTGTAAAAGAGGTGTATTGTAGATGACACGATAACCTGTAGCGGAAGGGTCGACAACATCACCAGGTGGCACCAAGACAAAGAATACAGCTGGAAAGTTGGACGGCATTGTGGGTAGCGGAGTGGCTGTGAGAGACAAGATCGAAAGTAGAAGCAAGTCTACGCTGGGTAACTGTCACAACATAATAACATTGCAGCAGCAGCGGCCCCATAAGGGTGATTTCACCGCGCTTTGGCCACGGAGTACATTGCTAACGAGAAGCTCGTACGCATAGAACCGTAGCTCAAGACAGCGTTGCGGAGTAGGCAGGATCCAGCGTCATGTTGGCTGCAAACCGCGCCCCGGAAATGCTGCCGAAACACCTCGAGAAGGCAGACTCGAGGCATGGAAGGAGGGTAGCCGATGGAAGGGGGGAACTATGAAGCCGAAGCGGCTCTGCAATGGAAACCAATGGAAGTCGGACAGGATTTGGTGAAGCCGCGAGAGCGGGTTGGCCAAGATCATTTTCGATTTTGTGGCAAGAATTTAACTTTGACCCCTCGACAGCGCCTTAAATAGTCGCTAAAAAGATATAAAACGTATGGCAAGCCCGTGGTGGACTTTGCTAAAGTTCGGTTTAGCGAAAACAACAGGCGTGGAAGGTCAAGAGCGGCGGGGAAAAGTGCGAATGTAAGAGCGGAGTGGACTTATTTTATATATCCTCAATGGTGGCTTCCACACTCGCCTGATGCTATTCCCATCTAATGACAATGTCATGATGGCGGATTACGTCAAGTTCGCTCAAAAGTGGGAGGCTGAGATCATGGCGGCTTTTTGGAACCGCTTCGACCGTTGCCACGTTGATGTGCTTGCCGAGTTCATCGACGGCGTTTATGAGGAGTATATCCGCTTGTTTATCAGCTTGTTGTAACGTCGTTACTCTCTTACTCTGCCTCTAAGGTAGGGTCCGCGCTCCAGGCGTGAACGCGCGATGATGAGAGCTCAGCTGAAGCTATTCGAGGGCTTCAACACATGATAGACAGTTCCGCGGGCCAATGCTCATTTCGCCAACTGCCAGAAATACAACGAAACAATGTCAGACGTCAACACCTGGTCCGAATAAGAAACCGGGAAAGCTTAAGACGAATGTAGACTAAATGCGTTGCAAGCTATAAAAATGGTATCTTCAGTAACTGGCTTTCTATTGTCGTACTAAAAGGCCATGCGAAACTAACCAACAAAAAATTCATTTCAGCACCCATAACTTCATTCAGTGGATGTTACCTTTAAGGGAGCTGCATTGGTAACAGTTGTCTCCGTGGCATCTGCCTCACAAGATGTCGACAGTGCTTGTTCCTCAAAAAAGTCAGCATCATCCCCACAAATATCCCCCGCCTCCTTCACATTCCAAAACTGTGCGGCTCGTTTGAGTCTCTCCCGGAAAACAGGTGCGGCTCTCTAGACTGTAACTCCCCGTCTCCACGCATTCTCAGTAAGCGAATTGAAAATCTTGTAATAGTCCGCCACATTCAACGCCACCTTCGCAACATGCCACAACAGCTACTGCATCCGATCATTACCATAATTCAGACCATTAATCTCAATAACCTCTTCAGACCTGTTCCACCCTTTGTTCAAGATATACCAAGCATCCCAATCCGCCACTATTCTGTTCTGGGGCGCGATAAATCCTTCGCACCAAATATAGTATGCGACGTGGCCTGGCCAGACGAGATCGTGCTGCGTGTAGTTCTCGGCCACCCTTCAAAACTGCCAGTTTTGGTTTCCGCCAGCTTTGGGTCGGCCTTTTGCTGGAAGGTCGTCATCAAGGTTCCGCCGCCTGGTGCAACCCTGTAACCATCCAGGTATAAAGGTTCCTCGGAATACGAGAGAAAATCAGCGCTAACCGTATACCATTTCTTGGAGTCGAAAGAGTAACAGTAGCTCGGGAAGACGATGTGCTGGAAGTAGGATCTCTAGTGGTAGTCGCCGTAACGGTGACGAAAGCTGGCTACGCCGTTGTGCTCGTCGATTGTGCTGTTGTACGTCCCGCGCCATCCTTTCCATCCGGTGCCCCATTCGCTTTGCGTCCTATGACTACTCCAGCTGCAATTCCGCCTATCGTGACAATCGCTGCGGCTAAGATGCTGACGAACAGGACCATGGACATGCCACAAATTCGGCGCTTCCAGAACCAGACTTTTGGGCTGATCTTGGAATCGTATGTGGATAGAGGTGGTGGAGTATTGACCTGTTTCCCCTCGAGGCCATAGACGAGAGGAGTGATGGCGGCATGCTTCGTTTCTAGCTCGGGACTGCCGCGGTTGAAATAGGATGAGTTCCCACCGTGTAGACGATAAACAGGCCCAAGCGTGGGGTCCGCCACGGACTCAAGGTCTGAGCAAGTTACTGTCTCCAGTGTCAAGTGAGTAGCTTCGGAAATGGTGTTCTGGGAAGCATTCGTCTTGGCGTTGGGCTCCATGGGGCCGGTTGTCGAAGGTATCCACTCGAAATCACTTCGGACGGAACGCGATTGGAGACCCCGGAGAGATCAATGAGAATAGTGGGTTGCAGGTGCGAAAGATGGTACGTTGAAGAGGGAAGGGAAGGGAGAGAGATATTGAAAAGAGAATACTTTATCTTGGGAGGTACCACAGAACCACGTCTCCCTCGCACCTGCCTTCAGTACGCTCGCACGAGCCTCGCGTCCAACATCATGGCCAATAAAGAATCTCCAGCCGCACCATCCGCATCTTTCCGATGGCCGCCAAGCGCCATTGCAGCGCATACAACTCACTCGCTTCCAAATATTCTCAGCCGCCAAGCCTGGGCAGGGCGCCACGTGTTATGTGCTCAGGCACAAGAGTGTTGCCACAAACAAGGAGCAATTACATATAGCCGTCTTCGAGGCATTGATGGCGGGTTCTTACATGTCATAAATTCAGTCGGGAAGTGCTTTCCGTCAGCGTCTTTAAGAGTACTGAAATAATGACATCCGAAGGTCGTGATGTTGCAGAGAAGTGCTGTTAGTAATGCTCGCTTAGCGCAGTCGCCCTCATCCGACTTGGCTCCCGCTCCCGCTCCCGCTCCACCTCAGTTCCCCAGACTTCACTTATTATTTTGTTTCCATCGAACTCCACAGCGCGCTTATGTACCGCGCGGGACTTACATTGGTGATGTTATATGGCACAGTATCACAATAACCTTGTGTTCCGCAAGCCAACCGCCACCGAGGTTATTCCACGCAAAGGTGATGCCCTCGGCAAACCATCGAGATGGACCCCAAATTGCAGTTCCACGAACATGGTTTCATGCGAACCGATTCGTCCAACGAGCCGCACAGAAAAGCACTTGTACTTCCTCAGCGCGGCGAACACGACGTTCTAAGCCCTGGCAGCAGGACTCAGCCACAGCACCTATTTTCGACGAACCGCAGCACCTAAGGACAGGAGATAATCGACATGCGCGAGGACCCTTTCAACAAGCTTTCCTCCAGCGCTGCTACCGAAAGATCTCCGTAAGAGTAACGAGTTACTTCGTGCTCGTCAAAAGCTTGACCCTGGTCCGTGCGTGGTGGCTATTGCGGGCACCGCATTAAAGTACCATTTGCGACTGTGCTTCAGAAGCCATCTTTCCGCTGCCAGCACGGATCCAGGGACAAGCTTTTGACGAGCACGAGTATAATGCTTGTATACGATCGACGATACTTAGTGCTGACAGCGGGAAAGGCGTTCTGCAGTCTGTGCGTGACTATGAAACGGCGCGCACTGGAGGTAAGGAGTACAGTAAACTGGTTAACATGGTTCTTATCCTCACTACCGCCCATGGTCTGAATTTCTCATTTATTCTCTCTGTTGCCTTGCGTCGTGTAAGTGACTAGCTGGGCGCGCGGTATGCAACGGAGTAGGTAGAACGAGAGTACCAAAAGTCTTAATTGCTTATCTATCTATTCCTATGGTCTTTCTCTCTTTTATGTG
>RCNJ01000323.1_pt1 | contig 22304 bp, 12 predicted proteins | sample 2041171 | NCBI WGS metagenome assembly RCNJ01 (sample SAMN09708213, study PRJNA481090) | feces metagenome | biome: feces | host: Pygoscelis adeliae | place: Antarctica: Rookery Lake | collected 2010-03-01 | reverse complement strand
CTTATTAAGCAAGGTAGCTAGTAATTAGAAGGTGTTAACTTAAAAAGGTACCTTTTTAAAAAGGTGCCTTTAGTTAAGAGGATACCTTTAAATAAAAAGGCATTCAAGTTATGAAGCACTTTAGTATTAAAAGGTGCCTAAATAAAAGGAAAGTATAGTTGACCTTTACCTGCATTTATTTGATTAGTTACCACACTGTGTATAGTTGCGTATGAAGATTCTTGACCAATTGATCAGCTATTACTTATAATTTTATTATGGTCAGTAGCCAATACGCAAAGCTGTTAGGATAATAAAAGTAGATACTGCTGGTAGCTCCATTTACTCCTTAATAGTCACTCGCTCCATTAAATGTCCAAACAAACTTCACCTAAGCCATACACTTCGTCCTCCTTTGGTGTTGTTTCTTGAGGCTGTCAAACACGTGACTGCATGGCACTATGGCATGCACTACGCGTCCCCGAAATAGAGCTGACAGGTATGACATCACTACCCATACTTGCGACAGGCTGGCTTGCGCCTTCTAAGAAGGCCATCAACAACCAAGACACAACTCGCAATGCCCACCTTTGCACGTGTCACACGAATCTAGCCGCCTGGACCTCATAAATGGCTCAAAGGGATTTACCGGAAGAAGGGGCGGTTTGATATCCGTTCGAAGCCGCATGTGCAGATACGGCATGGCAGTTGCGTGCAGCTCGTTGTTCGCGGCTGTCCATATGAACGATACAATGGTAATGGGGGATGCGAAAGAGGGGTCCAAGCCTGAAACTGAAAGGGTAAAGATGAGCTTGAAACAAGGACAGCGAGCACTTTCACAAGCCACATACAGTACTTCTAATTCCTCGCTTAATTCAAAACGGTGATGACTGAGCCACAGCCAGGTCGGTGTCCTGTGCGCTCGCAATCTATGATGTAATATGTACCAGCTACCTTGGCTGCTAGTCTAGACAAGCTTTTTGACGGGGAATGACACCACGTCAACCGCAAATACACACATTGGCATTGTGTACCACGATGTACCTGCCACTTTGCGGTGCTCTAAGCGCAGCCACAGATGCTAAAGTGAATGCGTGATCACAATTAGCCTGTGAGAAGCCCACTTTCCAAGCCGGAAATGCCTCTTAGTCCATGTTGAGAATGCGAGCTAATTGAGCCGAGGGGTTCTGGCCAGCACCAATGAGGGGTAACTGGCATCCGTCCCGTCTGCCCCACGTGCCCTCCCTTCATGTTGTGTTCTGGCCTGTCAGCCACGGCCTGGCTGGGTGACGTCAAGTTCCAGCACGATTCCGGATCGTTCCATATGGCAACTTCAGACGCAGGAAGGTATGACGTACCCGTCCCGCCGGGGAAGCCCCTCGTGGTGTTTACGCGGCAAGCTCAAGCGCCAGAGGAGACTCTATATAAGACCTTCTTTCACCCCTCAACTTCAATATCTTTTCTTCATCACACAAGCAAACAATCCTCGATACCAACTCTACAACACCTCAAACCAAACCAACTTCACAGTTAAAAACAACATCTATCAAAATGGACACCATCAAGAACGCCGCCAACTACGTCACCGAGACCGTTCAGGGTTCCGGAGCTGAGGCTTCCAAGGAGGCCAACAAGGTATGTGCCAAACACTAACTCGATTCCATGACTGTCAGACTTCCAGTATACTAACTTTTAGCAGTCTGTCGCTAAGGACGGAAACGTTTCCACCGGATCCCGCTTCTCTGCTGCCAAGGATGCCGTTGTCGACAAGAAGGACGAGTCTTCCCACAACACCAAGGCTGATGTCAACAAGGAGGTACGCGTTCAAATCCCCCTTCCTCCATCTTCCTGATAGAACTCGGACTAACTTGCCAGGCTACCAAGCACTAAATTCGCATACCTTTATGATACCCAACGAGCATACGATCGGAGGATGAAGTTTTGAGCGATATTAGTTTTGAGGTTGATATGATATGGCTTCCGGGAATGGATAGTAGTGTTAGCTCCATCGGCGAGCAATACAACATTCTCGAGTAACACTTTTTGATTTTTGATCTGCTACTTGCGAACGTGACTTGTACTTGAATAATATCTAGTAAGTTGGCAGAACTTTGCATCGTTTTGGCGGTATTTGTGAATATCATTTTAGCAGATACTGGTGTCGATATCCTTTTCAACGCTCTGTAAGCTAGCATATTGAAAACTAGGTTGAGGCTGAATATGACGCTCTTGTTGCAACCTTACTGACACCAGTACCTTCGCTCTAGATGTGCTCCCGACTTCTTTAGCAACGTTCGTGATGTTTGCATGCGGAGAGACGTAGTAACAGGTATCGACGGAAACTCTCTTCTACGGCGGTAAATAAGCGACCTCGCATCAGTCAACACAGACAAGGGCGAGTGTGCATGGAAGAAAGCTGGACGAGGCTTTGGGAAGGTAAAATTGCTAAATAAAGCATATTCAACTTGCCAAAGCTGGATTTGCATATTGTAGGATTGATTGTATTCTTCATATTAAGTTGTCTATGGAAGCCGAGCAGCCGAACGCCCCGGTCCCATGCTATTGTGAGATTCTGCGAGAGGCACACAGACAGAGAGGCAGGCAGACAGATTGTGGGATGCTGGTAGGTAGACAGGAGTCAAGGGTAATATTTGTATCCAGCATCTCACTCGCGTACTTGCACGCTCGTACACTGGGAAAGGACGCATCCGGGGTACGAGGATCAAAACGCGTCCTCAAAACTCCTGCCGTTTAGACTTCCACGTTGGATACGGAACCGGTACGATTATTCGGATGGAATGGAGCTTTAGAGTAGCAACAGGTAGACCGTTCAATCCGCTTTCCCTTCCTCTCCTTCATCTTTACATCGCTGTGCGTTTACCGCCTCACCCACTCTTTCCAATTCTGCCCTTGAGCTCACGTGGTGCTTTTGGTAAGGTTTTACTCTTCATACCAGATGGAGGGGGCCACCAAGAGCTTCTAACTCCCCGAACGGCGATCGTTGCACCTCGCTCCTGGCCATGGCTTCCACAAAATAACCACCTCTGAAAACATCATTCATCATCATCCCGTAACTGTGGCATTAACTTCTTGTCAGTAGCCGGGCATCACCCAGGAGTCCTCTTACAACGTTCTCACCCTCGAATCCAAGATATATATATATATGGACGATGGTTCAGTGGGATCGCGCGGACTAGCTGGTACCTTGTTTCTCGGTAGCCGCGGTACAGATACAGGGGAGCGGAGGTTTGGAGTGTCTTGTGACGAAGGTGCTGAGTGTTGGGCGAGAGGATTTTGGGGGAGTGGAATTGAGAGGTTTTGGGCTGGGGTAGAGGGAGTGGTGATTGCGGCGTGGTCGACACGCAGCCAGGGTCCTTGACGGTTTGGCTGACGGAAAGAAATCGTCAGTCCTTCAAATCAACCAAACCCGAGATAGCTAAACCGTCAAGTCAAGAGGGTTCTGAGACCGGGCCTGGTGTTGACGATCTCAGGCCTGCCAGGCACTATTTTTGTTTCAAGTCCATTTCCAAGGTCAGTTAGCTGCACAAAGGTGGTCGGCCAATCAATTTCGCATCTTTTCCCCCAGCTTGAGGGATTTCAAAGACCTCAAAAATGACTTTAAGCCAGCGTAGAGTGTCATGTACGCATAAAAATGTGTCATTTTGTGCTTATAACCTCATCTGCCTGCTGTTACCACTTTTGAGATGTCAACCGTCAGTAACGATCTCATAGTGCATCTGAGATAGGCAACCTGTAGTAGTCCTTGAATTTCGTCCGCCATTTCGTTGAGAAGGCCATAACTGCGCTGGCTAACTATAGACCACGCTGGGTGAGTGGTGGTGGTGGGTGCGCTGCTGCTGTTGCTGGCGGCACGACTTGTGCTGGCGTGTTTGCTCTGCTGGAGTGTTCTTGCTGTTTCCTTGGCAACTAGTTGGCTCTTCATCGTTTCGGCTCTGACTCTCCTCTCGGCATGGGATGTGCTGAGGTATGGGACAGTGTTTGGTCTGGTAACCGATTGCGTGGTGGGCGGTTTTGGCGGTCCGAGTACTGTACGAGGACATCAAGAGTTGCGATGGTATAGGGCTGAGCGTGAGGCAGGTGTCCAACCAGTTTGAGGGGCATATTGGGTTATTGATCACGCTGTGGGCTACTCGCCATCGACCTCAGGATCGTCGTCGGAGTCCTTAAGACGCAAATAATTCATCCCTACGCCTCCGGCAGTCCTCACATCGCACTCTTGGCCACGGCTTCCCGCACCAGTTGCATGCCTCAGAAGGATTTTCATCGCGCAGGGGTGGCAGGACAGAGGACCTTCTGTAGTTAGACGTTACCCAGTAGCCGGCTTCATACACTAGGCCATTCTGCTGGAAGATGTTGGGCGGAGATTTGACCTTGGGGGCGTTGATAGGTTGAGCGGCCGCGCCCATAGAACTAGCCACCTTATCCATAGTCTCTCTGGACTTCTTGGAAGGTTTCAGCCTGGCATAAATTGACGATGGCTTTGTCGAAAGCCTGGCATTGGGACTCTCCTCCTGAGTAGAAGGTGTGGTTATGGTGGTGGAGGGTCTGGCCGCTCTGGCGGCGGCGCGAGAAGCGCGACTCGAAGGGGCAGCCGTTGGTGCTGGTGTCGGTGTGGTATGTGATGTCGTGGTGTTCTTGTTGCCGTCATATGAGGTAGATGGTTGGCCTGGCATGTTTCTGTTTCTGCCGAAGGGTTTGGGGCTGGGGTGTGTTGATGTGTTGATTGTGAAATTGTTGAGAGTAGTTCGAATTGCCGGCTTGGATGAAGGATTCAAAAGGGTTAGAAGTGTTAAGTGCAGGAGCGTCGCAAAAGATCCTGTTGAACAGCCTGAAGTGGTGGAGATTGTCGAGTGGTTGGGTAGGGCAGTAAAGAATGTGAGAGAAGGTGTTGCCTAGAACGGATTGTATTTTCTCGTTCAGCGTGGCCAGATCGATACCCTTGATCGGACACATTAGTTGACGTATCTCGAGAGTTTATCAGTACCGCATTTACTGCTTTAATAGCTTAGCAGGTTATTAAGACTACGGGTATAAAAGACCTGGTTCCCGGGAACTGATTTGCCTGACAAGCCCTCCCAAATGGGCGTTTTAGGGCGAAAATACAAGACCCACTTCCTTTATAAGCCCCCCCAAGAAACGCTTCAATGACAGCCTTTTGACCTACAGTACCTGGTCTTATATAGCAGTAAATGCGGTACGTGTTGGTGCATGCTTCGTAGGCTTGATATTTGTAGGTTCGTCTCTACTATATCCTTTTAAAGCTCAATGGCCCTCTGTATACACTTAATCTTACATCATCTTACACCATCCACATCTCTCCTCTTTCTACCTTCTTCTTACACAACAAAGTTGACCGTCTTCCCTCCACGGACGACGATCACCTTCTTGGCGCCCTTCAACTGCCCTTTCAACCCCTCACTCGCCTCTTTCGTAATCTCCCCAACAAAGAACTCATTCAACGCATCTCCTGCCAGCTCTGGCACCGATATATCTAAAGTAAGCTTCTTCTTCCCGTTCACTTGAACAGCGCACGTAATCTTTGCTGATTTCGCCAAGGACTCCGCCGAGCCGTCTTCAGTAGGAAACGCTTCTGCGAAGATAGACTGTGCGGTCTGCGGGCTGTGCAAAATAGTCCAAGATTCCTCAGCAAGTGCCGGTGTGAGTGGTGCTGAGAGCTTGACCAACATCGCCAAAGAACGCACCAGAACCGGTGAAGTGGCTGGGATGACTAAGGAGGCGGTGGAGAGCGTGTTGGTCAGACTCATCAAGTCGCTCACCACCGTGTTGAGTGAGTAGGTTTTTGAGAGGGAGGTTGTTATGGAGGAGATAGCCTTCTGCACAGCCAGCCACAACTTCTTCTCATAATCTGTGGCTCCCTTGTTCTCCTTAAAGTACTCAGTTGGACTTTGCGGCGAAGTAACGAGTGCTCCCTGGTGTTGAGAGACAAGGCCGTGGACCTTCCCAAGCCACCTCACAACACCAGAGATCTTAACCTCATCCCATTCCAACACATCCGACGGAGGAGCGCTGAACAACATATGTGCTCTCGTCGCATCCGCACCATACTTCTCAATAGTCGTCGTGGGGTCCACACCATTATATTTGGACTTCGACATCTTTTCCCAAGACACATTCGCCGTCTTGCCCGTCGCAATTACTATAGGCTCTGCCGGGTCTGTTTCATCCACTTCCTCCGGCTTCAAAAATCGTCCGGTATCTGGTTCTGTGCATGTTCGTCCGTGAACCATACCTTGGGTAAGGAGTTTGTTGAATGGCTCCCCCGATTCTTTAACGCCGGCAGGCCATAAATCTGTGGTTGCGAGGAACTTGGATACAAACCTAGCATAGAGGAGATGCAAAATCGCATGCTCAACTCCCCCAATATATAGATCCACTGGCATCTCTCTATCCGCCCTCCCCGCCTCAAACGGTAACTCGGTATTATGCGGATCAGTAAAACGGGCGAAGTACCAAGAAGAATCGACGAAGGTATCCATTGTATCCGTATCCCTCACCGCCTTGCTATTACACTTCGGACAGCGGCAATTCTTCCACTCCTCTGCTCCCTCTAACGGGTTCCCGACCTTTCCGGCGGCCCAGTGGTTGGGAACGGGTGGGAGGATGACGGGGAGGTCGGAGGCTGGGACTGGGACGGCTCCGCAAGCGCCGCAATGGATGATAGGGATTGGCGTCCCCCAATATCTTTGCCTAGAAACCAACCAGTCTCTCAGCCTCCACGTCTCTGTTGGCTTGGCGACTTCGCCGTTTTCCTGAAGTAGCTTCACGATGGCTTCTGAGGCTTCGGAGGAGGTTTTGCCGGCGTATGGGCCACAATTCTCATTCAGTACTCCGTGGTGCACGAAGGCCGCCGACGGCGAGTCGGGGGTGTTGGAGGCGGACTCAGATTGTACAACCATTCTAACCGGCTCGGTGGCGTTTTCAGCCCAGAAACCGAAGTCCCTGTTATCGTGACCTGGGACGCCCATTACGGCGCCATGGCCGTAGTCTCCTAGGACATAGGGCGCTACGTAGATAGGCAGGGACTTCTTGGTTGCTTCTGGAGTCTTGGGATCGAACGCTAGAGGATTAATGGCGCGTACAGATTTCAGCTCATAACCCGCTTTCGAATCGGCTGGGAGGTCCGGGAGGGACTTATTGAAGGCTTCCAGCTCTGGATCGGACTTGGCGAGCTCCACGACCATAGGATGCGTAGAAGCCAGCGCGACGTATTGCACGCCGTACAGCGTGTCAGGGCGGGTGGTGAATGCTTCGATACCTTCAAACTCGCTGCCTTTAGTGAGAGAGAGAACTGGGAAGCGGATCTGCGCGCCTTTGCTGCGCCCGAGCCAGTTGCGCTGCATGGCGATGACGCGCTCCGGCCAGCGCTGTTCTTTGGAGAGCAGGTCTAGGTCTTGGAGGAGCGCTTCGCGGAATTCAGAGATCTTGAAGAACCACTGCGTGAGCATCTTTTTCTCGACTTTTGCGCCGCTGCGCCATGACATGCCGTTGGCGTCTACTTGCTCGTTCGCTAACACTGTTTTATCCACCGGGTCCCAGTTCACTATAGATTTTTTCTGGTATGCCAAACCCTTTTCGTGCAACATGAGGAAGATTCTTTGTGTATGTCCATAATACTCCGGATCACAGGTCGCCAGTTCCCTGCTCCAATCCCAAGACCCATTCATCCCCTTCAACTGTCCCTTCATCTTCTCAATATTGCTCTTCGTCCACACAGCCGGATCAATACCCCTCTCCATCGCCGCATTCTCTGCAGGTAGCCCGAAAGCATCCCATCCCATTGGCAGCAGTACATCGTATCCTTGCATCCGCCGAAATCGTGCTAGCACATCTGGTATAGTGTAATTGCGGAAGTGGCCGAGATGCAGATTGCCAGAGGGGTAGGGAAACATCGGAAGGATGTACATCTTATCGCCTGATTTCTCTGTGCCGGTGGCGTAGGACTGTCCCTTCTCATCCCATATTTTCTGCCATTTCTTGTCTAAGGATACTAAGTCCAGTTTCGCGGCTTCGGATGCATAGGTGCGGTATGCGCTGAGGCCGTGTTTGAGGTGTATTGGGGCTCCGAGGCTCAATGCTGGAAGAGCTCGGAGACGTGATGACAGGCTGAACCTCGTGAGGCAGTTCCGGCCTAGTCGGGATATTATTGCGGTCTGCATCTTCGTTGCGCCGACATGCTTTGTGGTGTTATTGCTGCGAAATGTCCCAAGGCTGAGATATAAAGTTCCAAACGATCAGCCTCGCGTTAAGGACGTCAAGGTTGTTGTGCACGGACCAGGGGAGCTCTAAGTTGGAGATGTTCTAGGGCATCAATAATGCACCATCAAAGAACTTATAAACGAGCAACTGTCCACGAATAACTTTGACATACCAACTAGTTGGTAACGGAAAGCTGGCGACTACACAATACTGCACCACCAAAGATTAACTAGCTACAACCGTTCAAGACCGACATGGAGAGCATATAACTCCTCAAACCACTCCAGAAACGCCAACGAACCCCTCGACCAGTTAACACAACACAAGAATGTCGAGATACACATCAATCCACCACAACACCACCCGCGACTCTCTTGAGCTCGCCTCCCTCGCCTCCTCCTCCACCCCTCACTCTCGGCACTCCAACGAATCCTCCAGCTCAGGAGCTCCCTCTAGTCGAAAGCTCTCCCTTGAGCAAGAAGACCCTCTCGATTCTCACAATACGGCTGCACGACCCACCCGACACAATAGAGCGTTTTCTGTCAGTTCGGCTTTCGACTTCACGAGCAATTTGTTTCCGTTGACGAGTACGGCCAGTGATGGATACGCACGAATAGGCGACGCGATAGCGCCAAGCGAGGGAGCCACAGGTCCTGGGTCGGGGAGTTTGGAGAAACACAAGACCTTGACATACCTCAACGGGCTCTCCCTCATAATCGGCCTGATCATCGGCTCCGGAATCTTCTCCTCCCCCGGCCAAGTCATCATACGTGCAGGCTCGCCAGCAGCATCTCTTATTGTGTGGGTAGTGGCGGGAGTGTTGGCATGGACCGGAGCGGCTTCATACGCAGAATTAGGCGGCGCCATACCCCTAAATGGAGGCCCACAAGTCTACCTCTCCAAGATCTTTGGCGAAGTCTTCGGCTTCCTATTCACCTGGTGCGCTGTCCTGGTCCTCAAGCCAGGAAGCACAGCAATCATCGCCATAATCTTCGGCGAGTACTTCGTGCGCGCGATAGTAGGCGCAGACGCCGAGACCGTGAGCCCATGGATCAACAAAGGCGTTGCGCTCTTTGGACTCCTGGTGGTGACAATGGTTAATTGTTTGAGTACAAAGCTGGGCACGCGGATGGGGGATGGGTTTATGTTTTTGAAATTCATCGCGTTGCTCGCCGTCACTGTGATTGGGGTTGTGGTTGCGATTACGGGGTTTAGTTGGGATGGGAATCCGAGTGTGGAGTGGAAGAGTAAGACTTGGTGGACGGAGGGGACGAGTACAGATGTTAGTTCTTGGGCTGTGGCGCTGTATAGTGGGTTGTGGGCTTTTGATGGGTGGGATAATGTGCGTCGCTCTTTCCACCTCCCTACTTTACTCAACTTCCTAATACCTTAATTTGCTAACTAATTGGTAAGACCAACTACGTCGTAGGCGAATTCGTCAATCCCTCCCGCGACCTCCCCCGCGTAATCCACACCGCCATGCCCCTCGTAATCACTTGCTACCTCGCTGCAAACATCGCCTACTTCTTCGTCCTGCCCCTCTCATCCATAACCTCCACCAACACAGTCGCCGTGCTCTTTGGCTCCAAAGTCTTTGGCTCGATTGGCTCTTTACTCCTCTCCCTCGTCGTCTCCGCCTCCTGCCTCGGCGCTCTAAACGCCACAGCCTTCACCTCCGGCCGGCTCATCTACGCCGCTGGCAAAGAAGGGTATCTGCCAAAACTAATGGGTCACATCGGCTTCGGCCGCTCGTCCCCCGACGAACTCTCCACCCTCAGAACCCAAAACTTCATCTCCCGCCGCCTATCCAAGATGCTGGGAGAGGCCGACACTGGGTTATTCTTCACGCCCGTAAACGCCTTACTGTTTAATGCGCTGATCACGGTGGTGTATATCATTATCGGCGACTTCAGCACCCTCCTCACCTTTTACGGGGTGGCGGGGTATACGTTTTACTTTTTGACGGTGCTAGGGTTGATAGTACTGAGGGTGCGGGAACCACATCTCGAAAGGCCTTACAAGACCTGGATATCGACACCTATCATCTTTTGTTGTGTTAGTTTGTTTCTGCTTAGCAGAGCGGTGTTTGCGGAGCCGGTACAAACGCTCATAGTACTGGCCTTCGTGGTGAGTGGGGTCCCGGTGTATTATTGGAGGGTTCGGGGGAGGGATTGGGGGAGGAAACCGCCTAGTAGGGAGGGAGGAAGGAAGTGGTATGCTTTCTGGAAGCGGTAAGCTCAGGCCGAGAATGTTGTTAGGATACGATACGCTGGATAACATGGGGGATGTGAGCATTGCATAAGATACCCGGTTGGATAGACTAGAGATAGCATTCATGGACTGTCGATTAAGGTTTTAGCAATTTGTCGGCTGGTCGAGCAATCGAGCAAGTGCGGAATGTGTGTGTGCCGGTGTCCTTTCACGAAGCAGCTCGTGCCGGGTCAGGTATGGAAGAGGATACAAAGCTCAATTACAATGCTATATTATACAGCAACTATACACAGTCGTTCGCTGTGCGCCCACACACTGGCCGCCTATGTTGCTATACTACAATAAGAATGCGTCTATCTGTACTTTTCCCGTTTCGTGATGCCCATCTCATCTTCCATCATGCATCAACCATATCCTACATCCCCTTCATGCGTGGCCTCCTTTCATCCTCCATTAGTACGACTTCCTTATCTCTGCCCCTACGTACCTATCGCATTGCCCTAACTCCTCTTTCCCACATCTCTCCCTTCCGCCCTCGTCCTTCTCATCCCGTCCATGTTCTCCATGCTCTCATGCGACCTTGTCAGCCATAATATCCACATACCTCCCTCCTCTCTTCTTCTTCGCCGCACTCGGGTCTCTCTTCCTCGATGCCGCCGGTCCAAGAAGGTCATCTATTCCAAATGTTGCAGCTCCAGGCTTAGGCTTTCGTGGGACCCTGCCAGGAGGAGCAATTGCAGCTGGGGCCGGCGCGCCACTGGCTGTGCCTGGACGTGTGCCGGGTGCTGAACGCGGTATATTTGGTGTCGGCGCTGTCTGCGCACTTTCGTTGCTGTGAGAGGAGTAGTTACTCGCGCTCCTCATCATTGCCGGTGGCGCAAGGCGGTCGCCGTCCGAATCTTGCCTTCTTGGGGGGGGCATAGCGGTCCCAGGCGGAGTCGTCATCGCCGGACTCGGCGCCCTAGACAAACCCTGCATCGGCAACGGAGGTACCGGAGGTGCCGAACCACTTCTCTGCGACGCAGTATTCATCCTCGGTGGTCCCTTGGGAGGCGGTGGGGTTGCTTTCGCTTTTTCGTTGTTTTCGACGCCTGTCTTTTTATTAACCCACCTCTTCCGCTCCGGATCATACACAAAACTGCTTTCCTCTCCCAGTTTAGCTCTGATCGGTTTATTCGCCTGCTGCTGCGGCGATGAAGAGGGGGTCGAATCGATACTGCTTTTCTTGAACCAGCCGCCTAAACCCCAGCCTTTCTTGGAGGGCGGGGTGGATTTGGCCTGGTCCCTTTTCGCTGTTATGACATTAGCTTCTAACCCCTCAAGTAAGATGGTAGGGTGTGGTGGGGCGTAGGAATGTGGAAGCTTACCGTCTTCCTCAGCGGCGCGACGGAAGGCTTCGTCGGCTTCTCTGTCCTTCTCAGCTTTGGACTTCCCTCGTGGCCCCTCGCTTCCATCCCCCTTCGTCGGCTTGGTGCTAACCATACCATCATCGCTCTGATCCCCAAACTGCTGCCTCCTCGGCTTCGTGCTCATATCCTCGTCCTCATCGGGCCCCGTATACGGTTCATAGGCAGGTGGTGCATACCCACCACTCTGCGGCGGCGTGTAAGAACTATAATCCCCGACCCCACCCTCTCCAGCATCAACGAGATCGGCGATCGAAGCCGAAGCATCAAAACCCCCACCACCCCCAGTATGCTCCTTGCCAAAGTTGGATTCATTCATAGTCGGAGGCTCAAAGGAGTTTTGTTGGTATGGCTGATACTCACTGCTTGCATATGGGTTGACATTGTCACCCTGCTCCTGCTCCTTATCCCTCTTCCCCCCAGTCTCAGGATGAGCTTCTGGAGAGGAAGACATAGTCTGAGGCTGATAAGGCTGATACCCACCACCACTCTCTCTCCTCTCAGTCTGTTCCAGCGGCGTCTCCTGCTGGGCACCATGCCCGTGCTGAGCCGAGTCCCTGCGTGGAGGGTAAGGTTGATATCCACCATTCTCACCCTCTTCCGGAATAGTATTAACAGGCGTCCCAGTCCTCGAATGCGTCGGCGGCGCAGAATGTCCCGCATGTCCAGAATGGTCATACTGCTGGTGTGGGGCATAAGGTTGGTAACCCATCGCCCCATACGGATTTGGCATCGACGCCGACGGCGGAGCTGGCGGTGGAGTTGGTGGTGCGGAAGCAGGTTTGTTCTCATGCTCGCGCTCCAGCTCCTTCATAGACGGGCGACCATAGTCATCGTCGCCCTGATCAAGAGATCTGCGTTCTGGTGCTACAGGCGCATACTTGCTACGCATGGAGCCGCGGGAGGCTGCACGGCCGGCACCATGAGGATACTCCTCTGGTGTGCCCAACTCGAATGATGAGCGCCCACCCGAGACGGCCGGCGCGTAACGACCACGCATGCTGCCTCTAGACGTTGTCCTTGGATCCTGTTCAGGCGTCTGTTGCTGGCCCTTAAAGGAAGGAGGGTGCTGGACAAAGCCTCCCGCGCTACCTTGAGAGCCTACACTCGAGCCAAACCCTGGCAGGAGCTGATTCTGCAGGGTGGAAGAGCCCGCACTACCACCCGGCGCATACCTCCCCGCACTACCAGATGGAGTAGGTATCGGCATCGCTCCAGATTGGTAGGGTGGCATAGCCATACCCAAACCCATCCCCCCCTGCGGCTGCTGGTAGGACGCATCAACTGACGGACTCCTACTGATCGTCGGTGTCCCGCCCTGCACCCTCGCAAACGGCCCACTCTCCACACTCCCGCTCACGGGCGCGCTCGCATCGTCCTCATCATCACCCCCAGCAACAAACTTATTAAACTTCGTAAAAAAAGTGCTAGACACCTTATCCATAGTGGGCTTGGCAATCCAACTACTCGTTTCGTCCTTAGGAGACTGTTTGAGCCGCTTAATAAGGTCATCCAACTCCGACATGAAGGCGCCATGGTGGTATGGCGAGCGTTTAGTCTGCGCGGTGATGATGCTGGCGATGCTCTCGCAGTACTCCAGTGCTCTGGTTCTGAGGCCGAAGCTGCCTAGGATCTTGGCATGTTGGAGTTTGTAGGCTGCTAGGTGTGGGACGGAGACAGGGACGCTGGAGGTTGCGGCGAGGGAGAGTGCGTACTCATATACTTCGGTGAGCTCGATGGATTCGAGATTTTTGTCGAAGTCGAATGGGGAGCGCTTGTGATCTGCTCCGACGAGGACGATGTCTGCGTTTGCGTCGTCGACGCCTGCAAATACTGAGACGAGGCGGGCGAAGATGAAGCAAATATGCGCTGCCTCAGTCCTATCATAGCTTGCTAGGAGTTTAGCAAGAGAATGGATAGCCGTAACATCGCCCAGCGTCCTATTGCTGAGGATAAGGGCCAAAGTCTCACGCCACTTATCCAACCCCTCAAGCGCGCCCTTCTGTGGTCCAGAACCAGAGACATTAATCATGCTCAAACCAGCACGAGCAGAAGGCGGAACAAGCTCATCAATACAGTCGTCGTGGTTACCAGCAAAGACCTCATAAAGCGCTGCAAGGGACTCGGTGTTCTCTCCAATCTCTTTGATCTCCTTCTGAATGAACTCTTGTGCAACGCGCTTGTACACACCTGGCGGAAGGGCGGTGGACATAAGCATTGCCTGGGCCCAGAGACGATGATCGACTGCCTTCCAAACAGCCTTCTCGCGCTCACCGGCAAGGAGGAACTTCATGATCTCGTTTAATGCTGCTGGGTCGCATGGGTCTGGTAGTGGCGCGGCACCCATGGAACGGTAGATCTCCCCATTGTTCTTGTGACCTTCCGAGCTGGCGAGCTCTGGAGTCAGAACTGCACGGACAGCCTTATCGACCTCAGGCTTGCCCTCAAGAACTCCATCATGCTCAACCATAACTCTCAGCACCTTCCAAAGAAGAATACGTTCCTCCCGTCTCTTATCCTCAAGCGATAACACCGAATTATAAGATATCGTTGGAAGCAGCTTCTCCTGCGCCTCAAGACCAGACGTCAACCAAGCAACAACCTCCTTCTTCTTCCCCTTACCCTTAAGCGGTCCAGGAATGTTGGCCTCTGGTCCCTCAAGCGGATAAACATCTTTGATACTCCTAATCTTCACCTCGCCAGGAGTTCTTTGAATCTGCGGCACAGTGCTACCCATAGAGTACCTCGGCACATCCTTAGGAAACGTAGTGATCAACGTCCCAGCAGCACCCCAAGCAAACACCGGTGCACCTCTCCAGCGCTGGAGGGGGTCTTGCTCGCGGCCGTCAGAAGGAGCGATGTAGTTATAGCTCTTTGATGGTGCGCGGCCTCTGGTCTTAGAAGCAGGCACCACATGAGGTTCGGCGTATGATACCTGTCTCTGTGTACGGCGACCATGCATGGCTGTCTCCGGCGACTGTGTTTGCGAACGCCTTGGCACCTCGGCGACTGGACGCGACATGGGATCGGCCATATCAGTGTGCGTATGAGAACGTCTTGGTGTCTCAGCAATGGATCTCGCTCTGAAGTTTGCAACGGGTGGAGGTGCTAACGGAGGCGAAGTAATAGATGCCGTCCTTGGCAAGTACGTGGCAGCTAACGGAGGTGCAGCGCGTGGAGGTGCTTGTGCTGGCGACATAGCATGCGCTTGTGGCATGTATGCTTGATTTGGAGGAGCTGTGCGTGGCGGCGCGGCAGCAGGGGAGTCCAACTGTGGTTGTGGTGCGTACTTGGAGCTGGAAGGGGGACGAGGGGGGGGGCTAGTCTGTGGCTGAGGCATGTAGTTCGACGTCGAAGGTGGACGTGCTGGAGCTACAATCGACGCTTGCGGCAGATAGTTTGACGTGGAAGGTGGACGGGCTGGCGCCGCGATCTGTGCCTGTGGCAAGTAGTTCGACGTTGACGGCAGCCTTGCTATTTGCGGCGGAGGATTGTATGGAGATGCATCTCTAGCTTGTGGCACCTGTGGCATATAATTCGAAACTGGAGGTGGCACATGAGGCGCTGCCGTAGCCGGTTGTTGTGGTATGAAACTAGAGCCTGACAAAGGCGCCGCGCGGGAATGAGCAATTGGAGGGCCACGCGGTGGTGAAATAACTGGCGCTTGTGTCATGTACTGACTGGCTAATCTCCTCGTGCTCTGTCTCTTCTTCGGTGCCAAATCCATTGGCAGGTCGTATGGCGAGGCGTATCCTTCTCTGGCCTTCGCAACGAAACTTTGAGCTTTCGATTGTGCTTGAGGCCTCTTCTCGACAGGGTTGATGAAAGTATTGGTCTGAGCCGTCAGAGCTGCTGCTGTAGGCTGATAGCTTGCCGGCCGGTTGATATATGGATTTGGTGGTGGAGCTGCGAGCGCTTGTGGGGCTGGCGCCAGAGCCTCAATAATCGGTTGGTTATCCTCTGGCAACAAATCATCATCTGGCAACAGCTCATCATCTAAGAATCCCTCGCCATCGCTATCAGGCAATAACTCGTCATCGAGAAGCTCATACTCTCCCATCAACCCTGCGGCAGCCAATTCTGCCTCCCACTTTGCAGCAAGCTCTGCCTCTGTTGGTTTCCTTTGCTCTTCCTGTTGTGGTTCTTCGTCCTCCTCAATCATCTCTGGTTTCATTTGGGAGAAGAAGTCGTCATGGCCGCTGTCGGCAAATATTTGTGATGTACTGAAGCGCTTTCTGTGACCCTTTTGAAACGGTGCGTCCGACTTTGCAGGAGCTGCAGCTTCCTTCGGTGTTTCTTGGGCTACCTCACGTTGCCTTTGAACAGGTTGCGCAGACACTTCCTCGTGTTGCGTTATCTCATGCTGGTCTTGTGCCCACAATGGCTGCGGCGAATCCGCCGCCGCCTCATCATGCGTCTCAACATCATGACTCCAAGCATCAAGATCAGCCTCCGGCGCAATCACCACGTCAACATCCACCTCCTTCTCCTTTCCAGTGGCGGCGGCAGTCGCAGCTGCGGTCGTAGTATCCTCTTTAGTTTCGTGCGAAGTGCCAACCGGTTGCTCGGCGGCGCCAGTTCCTTTATGTGCTGCAACTTTTTGAGCTATCTCATCAAGTTGTTTTGCGGCAGCTTCGAGGGAATCGGTAACCGTGGCAGACTTGGGCTCCTCGTCCGTGCGTGGGAAGTATGCCTCATCCAGAAATTCCATGTCATCGTGGTGCGGCGCCACAATATCCGGGATCTGGCTCTGAGGTATTGGCTCGAGCAATTGTACTGAAACTGAAGACGCTTCCCCTGTTGCTGGCTCATATTCCTCTACTGCCTCGGTCTGCTGTTTAATCGGCTGTGATTGAGGAATCGGAGCTTCGTCCCCTGTTGCTGGCTTATCTTCCTCTACCTCGGTCTGCTGTTTAATCGGCTGTGATTGAGGAATCGAAGCTTCGTCCCCTGTTGCTGGCTCATATTCCTCTACTACCTCGGTCTGCTGTTTAATCGGCTGTGATTGAGGAATCGAAGCTTCGTCCCCTGTTGCTGGCTTATCTTCCTCTACCTCGGTCTGCTGTTTAATCGGCTGTGATTGAGGAATCGAAGCTTCGTCCTCTGTTGCTGGCTTATCTTCCTCTATTTTGGCCCGTTGTTTAATCGGCTGTGATTGAGGAATCGAAGGTTCGTCCTCTGTTGCTGGCTTATCTTCCTCTACCTCGGTCTGCTGTTTAATCGGCTGCGATTGAAGAATCGACGCTTCGTCCTCTGTTGCTGGCTTATCCACAGCGTGGCTTTGTTCCGGAAACGGTTCTGAGTGAGTAATTGGAGCTTCAGGCTGTGTCGCATCTTCAGCCTCCTCGTGTGAAGACACAATAAAGTCATCATCATCATCATCCCAAGCATCAAGCTCCGCCTCTACCGCATCCAATTCATCCTGTTCTGGCGTTCTCTGACCCGAACCGGTTGGCCCAGCATTAGGTGAAATTTCCGTTTTTATCGCCTCGGGAATCTTCCTCGCCGACCTCATCGCTTCGTTTGCCAGTGTATTGTAGCTCAGTGTCGTTGAAGCTTGGCGCGGAGTTACCTTGGCCTCGGGAACAGCTTGCGAGTTCATGTTGGAAAAGAAGTCATCATTATCGTCGTCCACGAATGCCTCCGAAAGGTGTTTCTTTTGAGTATTATTACTATTTATATTCGTATCCGGCGTATCAATATTATTTTGGATCTCGTTGTGAGTATCCATCGTCGTCGTCGCGGATGACCTTGTCGCTGTTGTTGCGACAAATCAGGGCGTGAGGTCCAAAGGGGTGAGCTACGCTGGACTGGAGTAGCCTCGTCATCAACCAGGACAAGTGTCATCAGCCTCGTGCTCTCTTGGCACGGAACAAATGCCACCCCCGACACACCCGGGAGGCTACAACACCAACACCACAACACCACAACTCGACGAAGACATGTTTGCGACAACATGGAGCACATCGCTCTAAGAAACATGCGCATGGAAGCACCGCGAGACAGCCGAGACCATGACGACAATACACCATTACTAGACGAGGACGAACACACTCGAGAAGCGCAACACGGAGATAATGAATCCGAGGCTGGGGAAGATCACGACCCGGCGTCATCGAGGAGTGTCGTTGTAGGCGGGCCGCAGACGACAAAGTTCCCGGCCAACGCTGTTAGCAATGCGAAATATACACCCTGGAGCTTTCTGCCTGTGACGCTGTATAATGAGTTCAGCTTCTTCTTTAATTTATACTTCCTGCTTGTCGCATTATCCCAAGCGATTCCGGCACTGAGGATAGGATACCTAAGCACGTATATTGCGCCGTTGGTGTTTGTGTTGGCGATTACGTTGGGAAAGGAGGCATTTGATGATATTGCGAGGAGGAGGAGGGATAATGAGGCGAATTCGGAGGGTTATGTGGTGTTGAGGTTCGATGCGCCAGGATATGGACATAGTGCTCCAAAGAAGAAGACAAGGAGAGTAAAGAGGACGGAGACAGTTGACGAGGAGGCGAGCGTGGAGGGAAATGGGACGGTGCATTTTTCGCAACCGTCAAGCACGATGCGGGAGGTGCTTACGAAGTCGAAGGATCTGCGAGTGGGAGATGTGTTGAAGCTGGGAAAAGACCAACGTGTGCCGGCAGACGTGCTCATATTACAAAGCTTCACACATGACGCCCATGTGGAGGAGGAAAATACACAGAACTTTGCGTCAACGAGGCCAACAGACGACGCTCTCTTCGATATCGGCAACGCGACCGACGAGGAAGACTTGGTGGCACAGAAGGATACAAGCGAAGACCCCACGGCCACCAAAGCAAGCACACCCACACCCGACGGTGGCGGCGTAGGAGAAACGTTCATAAGAACCGACCAACTGGACGGCGAAACAGACTGGAAGCTCCGTCTCGGCTCACCTCTCACACAATCCCTCCCTACCTCCGAGTTCGTCCGTCTACGCATCACAGCCGGAAAACCCGACAAAGAAGTCAATGAGTTTATTGGCACCGTAGCCTTAGAGCCCAAGGACGGGAATACATACAATTCCCTGAAGCGGGATCCCTGCGACTCGGCCTCGAAAGATGAAAGCAAGACAGCACCACTGTCTATTGATAACACGGCGTGGGCGAATACCGTGTTGGCGTCTAACGCCACGACGCTGGCAGTAATAATCTACACCGGTCCCCAAACACGCTCCGCCCTCTCCACCTCCCAATCTCGGTCAAAAACCGGACTCCTCGAATACGAAATCAACACTCTCGTCAAAATCCTCTGCGCGCTCACCCTCTCCCTCTCTATAATCCTCGTTCTCCTCCAGGGCATTGAAGGCCGGATTGGCGGTCGGTGGTACGTAAAGATCATGCGCTTCCTCGTTTTATTTTCGACCATTGTGCCTATCTCGCTACGCGTAAATCTGGATATGGGGAAGTCGGTGTACCGTTGGTATATACAGCGAGATGAGGGGATTAAGGGGGCGGTTGTGAGGACGAGTACGATTCCGGAGGAGCTGGGACGGATTGAGTATCTTTTGAGTGATAAGACCGGGACGCTTACACAGAATGAGATGATTATGAGGAAAATACACGTCGGTTCTGTTTCTTACGCAAACGACGCTATGGACGAGGTGGCTTCATACATCCGCCAGGGGTTCTCAGTGCCAGAGGCAAATGGGCATGCGGCGCTCATCACGCCCTCAAGCACATACCTGAACTCCGCACCAGGGACATCAAACCAGACTCGCACCCGCCGCGAAATTGGCCAGAGAGTGCGGGATACCGCCTTGGCGCTTGCGCTCTGCCATAATGTGACGCCGACCATGGATATAGTAGACGGCCACGAAGAAACAACATACCAAGCTTCCTCGCCGGACGAAATCGCTATAGTCCGGTGGACGGAAGCTGTTGGTCTGCGCCTGCTACACCGCGATAGGAGGAGCATGACGCTGCAATCGGTTGATACCGGGCGGGCAGTTGTGCGAGTCAAGATACTGGAGGTGTTTCCGTTCACGAGCGAAGGGAAGCGGATGGGTATCATTGCTCAGTTCAAAGAGGCCGCGAGCAGTGGAGATGGGGAGATTTGGTTCTACCAAAAAGGCGCCGATACAGTAATGTCGAGCATTGTCTCTCCGTCCGACTGGCTGGATGAGGAGACGGCAAATATGGCGCGGGAGGGCCTCCGCACTCTAGTCGTTGGGCGCAAACACCTACCCGCCGCCACCTACGGTTCTTTCTCCCGAGACCTCAAGGCTGCATCAGTCGCCATCCAAAACCGCGACAAGGGTGTTCAGAAAGTCGTCACTGAGTATCTGGAGACAGATTTAGAGTTGTTGGGTGTAACGGGCGTGGAAGACAAGCTTCAGCTCGACGTCAAACCCTCCCTCGAACTCCTCCGTAATGCCGGAATCAAAATCTGGATGTTGACAGGTGATAAAGTGGAAACAGCGCGCTGTGTCGCTGTGTCCTCTAAGCTCGTCTCCCGCGGTCAATATATCCACACCATCGCCAAGCTGCGCGGGTCGGGGGAGGCGCTAGAGCATTTGAGTTTCTTGCAGAATAAGTTGGATGCTGCTCTGCTTATCGATGGCGAGAGTCTGGCGCTGTATCTGAGGGCACATAAGAGCGAGTTTATCAGTTTGGCGGTGCAGCTGCCGGCGGTGATTGCTTGTAGGTGTAGTCCTACACAGAAAGCGGAGACTGCGTTGTTGATTAGGGAGTGGACGAAGAAAAGGGTTTGCTGTATTGGGGATGGAGGGAATGATGTGAGCATGATCCAGGCAGCGGACGTGGGCATAGGGATCGTCGGGAAGGAGGGAAGGCAGGCGTCACTCGCTGCAGATTTCAGTATTCTGCAATTCAAGGTAAGAAAAGCTTACACCCTCCTCGTTTGTGCTATACTACTTAGCATTGGGGATACATTGGCGAGATGCTAACGAGTTAGGACCTCACAAAACTCCTCGTCTGGCACGGCCGCAACTCTTACAAGCGCTCAGCTAAGCTCAGCCAATTCGTAATCCACCGTGGGCTAATCATAGCCGTCTGCCAGACCATGTACAGTATCGCGCGGGGCTTTGAGCCGGAAGGCCTATACATAGACTGGCTGATGGTCGGCTACGCAACAATCTACACCATGGCGCCTGTCTTCTCTTTAGTTCTCGACAGAGACGTAGACGAGGGACTCGCCAACTTGTATCCGGAGTTGTACAGAGAGTTGACGAGCGGCACTGCTCTCTCATATAGAACGTTTTTCGTATGGGTCGCTGTCTCCGTATATCAAGGCGGTATTATTCAAGGCTCCTCCCAACTGGTCACCGATGGATGGTATGGGGGCGCCGAGGGGGATGGGGAAGGAGGCTTTAAGCGGATGGTGGCCGTGAGCTTTACGTGTTTGGTGTTCAACGAACTTATCATGGTTGCGATGGAGATCACGACGTGGAACTGGGTTATGGCAGTCAGCATCGTAGGGACGGCGCTTATATATGTGGCGAGTATACCCTTTCTGGGCGGATATTTTGATTTGGGGTATATGGTTACGCTGTAAGTTCCCTTTCTCTCCTTACCTTCTTACGTTGACTCGGCACATCCTGCTGCCAACGACAATGGGGAAGGCACGAAGGGTATGTGAGGATAGAGCTGACAACACCAGGGCATTCATATGGCGAGTGGTAGCCATTTGTGCAATAAGTCTTATTCCGCCGTATGTGGTTAAGCTGATTAGGAGGAAGGTAAGGCCGCCTAGTTACCGGAAGGTGCAGGCTATATGATAGAGTAGATTAGAAGAACGCTATTATGGCAACCAGCGCATGTGCTCTCATGAGTGAAGTGCGGCTGCTCAAGTAGCAGCTGAAGTCTGGGGTCTGATGTGATGATGGTAGCTGGTGACAGTGCCGACTTTGGCAGGTGTCAGAGAGTCCAGGTGTCATGACTACTGGTTTCTGGCCGTGCTTCTGCCACTTACAATATAAAGCGGCTTTGTAGAACAGACGTTCGGACAAGCAAGCAGAAGAATTCATCACGGCCAGCGAAACTGAGAAAATGGTGGTCGAACCTGAAAAGAATGAGCCTGCTCCGCCGCCGTACCAAGATGTGCCTTGGCCTACTGTCGTTGAGGCAAAGCCACCCTCATCTGGAGATGCGATCATAGATCCCCTCCCCCTCCCTCCCTCCCCCCCCTCCCGACTCCCTCCCCTCCCCACGACCAACACCAGCACCAGCACCAACACCTTCTTCTCCAACCTCCCCAACCACTCCCCTTTGCCCTCGCATCGCCCCGGCATGGCCAAAAATTCGCGCCCTAATCTCTTGGATCCCATCAAACCCCGTGCGCTTCCTAGCTCCCCTCTTCTCCCTCGCATTGGGCGCCGGCATAGTTTTTGTCCGCTTGTGCGCGTTCCACACCATAGGTGCCAAGGTGTTGGAAGGGAGATTTGCGGAGGCGTGAGAAATGTTTGCTCAAATTGCGTGGATGTTTTTTTTT
>RCNJ01000555.1_pt1 | contig 22402 bp, 19 predicted proteins | sample 2041171 | NCBI WGS metagenome assembly RCNJ01 (sample SAMN09708213, study PRJNA481090) | feces metagenome | biome: feces | host: Pygoscelis adeliae | place: Antarctica: Rookery Lake | collected 2010-03-01 | reverse complement strand
GTAATAGTAGAGAGATAACCGTTTTAATATACATTCTTCTGGAGTCGTTGATCAAGATACAATTGTGACATTGCGAACCATCCAACATCTTTTCTGGGATCCTTGGAATACCAGCATTATTGTACTCGCAAACGACATCTTCGAACTTTTTTGGAGGCTTAAAAGTCGAGACTCCGCGACGTTCTGCTTTGGACTCAACGTCGCGAAAGAAAGAAAAGTAGCGCAGGACATGTTTTGGGTGAAAAGGTAGATTTGGACACAACAAGAGCTGACTGAGCAATTGCATGGGAAGCAATCGAATGGAATGCAATGCAAATAGAAGGGGATGGAAACAGGTGCAATCGAAGAAGAGGATGCAGCCACGTTTTGTGTGCTGTCTTGCGGTGGTATTCCACGCGATTTCATTACATATTCCATCGCATATCACTGCATATCACACTGCATTCCGCCGCAGTTGTGGACTTACCAATGAGAAGTCTGCCACCAAGTACTAACCGACAAGACACCACCACCGCGCCCGACGTGTCACATAGGAGATGCAAGAATCAGGAATCATCAATCAAAGGATGAGATCAAGGTTCAAGAATCGAGAATCGACCATAGAAAAGCGAGAAGAAGAAATCCAGAAGAGGAAATCGAGGCGCGCAAAGCGGATTTCACAAACCAGCCAACCACTGTCACGTCTAAGGCGCTCAGCAGTGGTGCCACACCTGCCAATCAGCTTTGAAGTGACATGTTGGTTGGGACATGAGAAGAGAATCGAAAACGAGCCAACAAGGCGAGGTAAAGCGCAGGGGAATGGCCAATAACAGAGAGAAGAGCGGACTCGGACGGCAAACGAGACACGGAAAGAGGGAGCAAAGAATCAGAGGGTAACCAACGAGGTGAGGACAGGACACATGGGACAAGGCCAACAGCGGGGAGAAGAGAGTGGACTCTTGGAGGTTGCATATGAGTCACTTTAGGACATTTGTCGGTTCCTGATACCTATCGACAATCAACGGGAGTTGAGAATCAGGGATGAAGAGGATGAGTGCGGCTTCACAAAACAGGGAAGCGTCTTACAGAACTACTCCTAGAAGAGGATTATTGGGGTCCCCGGATGCAGTCTATGTATTTGTAAAAACAAAAAGAAGTAAGTCATAGGCCTGATAGTTCAGTGGTAGAATTCTTGCTTTGGGTGTTCGGTTAAACGACTCTAAACTGTAAGAGGTCTCCGGTTCAATCCCGGATTAGGCCCTTCTTTTGTTTTCTAGTCCTAATCCTAACAAAACGCGAGCCCCCTGGTAGGGGGGGGGGTTTCAATTTTGCTGTTTGAGTGATATAGTTTGGTTTTGAGGATGGTTGGGCCACGGCCACGGTTCGTCTGGTATTTCAGACAGATACCATGTCCTGTAACGATAAGGACAGCTGCCAGAGCAACTGAAAGGGATGACAGCAGCTCTCTTAGCAATGGCAGACGCTTCGATTGCAGCACCAGCCCGATTCTCAGCACTTGCCCGTGAATCTGTTCATGCTTTTGGGAGAAGACAAAATTCGATAGATTTTGGCAGATTTTGGCAGATTAAAGCAGTTGCCCGTCTAGGCCGAACTGGCTTACAGCGGAGCGAGGTATCTAGTCTGCACCAGAAGACTGGTTTTGTAAATGAGCTTTGCAGGAAAGGTAAACGACGGAATGTGATGAGATAATGGGTAGTGACAGATGACGGGAAACCAATGTGACCGCAGCAGACTCACATCTGCCGGCGTCATCATCCTGCAAGTACCACAAGCCTACTGAATAAACAGATTTCCAGCCACAAGTGAACACTGCGGAACCACATGTACAATCGCTCACACTTTGGTAGGTTTTGCAAATCAAGGCAATGCTTGTCGTCCAAAGTCTGTGGTTGTCGCCCAAAGTCTGTGCTCGACGGCAAGAGATATACGTCTTGTCCGCTGATGGTAACGAAGGTATGTCTTGGCAGTGAAATGAATGTGAGATGTTGCCAAATTGCTCTACCAACACGATGAACCCATACGGCCTACGACGAGACGGAACAGACAGATGTGATCGAGAGTGCTAAAGTAGAAAGCATCAACGTAATGGTCCAGAAGACAAACTTCCGCACAGTTGGCGGAGACCGGAACAAGGTGAAAGCTTGTGAAGATCTTGCACGCATAACGACTGGCGGCGCTGCTAAGAGTTGAGGCATTGTTTGGTTTGTGTTGTGAAGCTCTACAAATACCAACCATGGAGGTTGTGCATATGGCAAGATGCAGCACGGAAGAGCCTCCCACCGAGCACGAGACAGAGGGAACGAAATCACGCAGACATGACAGATGTCTCCTCAACAGAGAAATGTAACTCACCTCCCGTCTTTCAGATGATGATGGTCGTTGCTAGTGTCAGTTAAGTGAGCCTGCTACTCTCTTGTAACGCTGTTCCACATCCCTGCTGCCTTTGGTCATGCCGTCGTATTCGTAGTTCTCATGAAGCTCAACTGTTGTCCATGCCAAGGTCTTGGAACAGGTCCTCCTGCTCAACGACCCTTTCCAACTTCGGATAAAGATCAACCTCGCGCTCAATGTGCTCCCTGTCTCAAATCAAGCATTTGAGATGAGCTGTCACATTCTCCGCAGGGGCTTGGACAAGTTCTCAACGTCTTTGTCTCATGCTCCCGGCACCAGGTCCTCGACACCGCGTTGGTGCTTGAAGTGTCCAATCTCTCCGACAGGAAACCTTCAAAATCGACGATGTATTCTCAAGTCCGACGGAACCCTGCAGATCTCTCATCTTCCGCGGAAAATCCATTGCTGATCCTCTTTGTTTCCAAGAACGACACAACCCTATAAGGCGCGATGCTGCTTCGTATTCCTTATGGAGAATGAGGGGTAGGCTTAAGGAGTGAGGTTAGCAGGATGGCATGATGTGCATTGCAACCCGCCTCTTCCCCCGTGCGCTTCTGTGTGCCCAGGTGGATGGAAGATCTCTTTTAAGAGCCAAGGCGTTATTCTGGCCTAGTCCACTCTCTCACCTCATCCTGACAACAACCGGCAAACCCTTCCAGGATCCTGCACATCAGGGGAGTCCTCATGGTTCAGGCGTCATCGAGCTGGAAATTCCAATATGGCAAATGGCAAATCGTCGATGGCACTGATCTCGATTTCAGAATCGCCGCTTTAATTGGGATTCTTGGCAGCAGCGATGCTACTCGTGCTTCACGCTTTTCAGGACATGAGCCCCAATTTTACAGCTTATTTGGGTGTGTGGCAAACTGTTTTGAGATTTTAGGTATGCACGGACAGGATGGGACGGTGAGCTTTGATACTGGCGGTGAAATCCAACATTTAGACCTGAGGTGTCCGAATTCAACGATGACTTCTCGGGGAAGCAGCAATTGAAAGACGGCTGAGAGACGGCTCACCTGCTGATCACCATTTCTGGCAGGTTTTTCGTCGCGAGTGCTGTACCTCTTACCGCTGTGGAGGCATCTCCATACCCCTCTTATCGTTTATCGTTATCAGGGTGGAGTGGAAACAAATCTAGATGCGTGTCCACGCCGCGGAGAACACGTGAAGTTTGACAGAGTTTGGGGAAAAAAGGGTGGCCTGGCTTTGAGGCTGAGGCCACGATGCGACGGTGAGGCGAACTTGTCGAGCCTTAGGACGGCATTGATGCGAAGACCGCCCGTTGGATGCCCAGGCAGCCCCGGCTTACAAATTTTGCCAAGTGTGACACGCCACCAGCGCGAGCACAACACTAATTTTGTGAGAACATGGAAATAGCTCCAAACGCTCAAATCTACCATTCTCGGGCCCAGAAGAAAGAGGCCTTTCTCCAGAACAAAAATTGCACTGAGAAAACAAATTTTACTTTTCGTGACCGTTATGCTGAATTTTGCACCCAAAGACGTTGTGTTCAGCGCGAGCAGAGAACACATAGGCATATATATCGGGGCCACCGAGCATAGTGGCTACCAAGATTTGGCACAACTTTTGGCCAAATATTTTGCGCGTTTTGAAGGGGCACGAGGCTGACTTTGGCCGCATAACTTATGACTCTTTGGGGCCGTCTCCCTATCATTTCCCTCTTAGGACGTGAACATTTTGCACTGAGACTGGCGTGCCCGAGGAGTCTTTTCACAGCTTGGAAGAGAGGCAAGTTAGTCGGAACTGGTGACCGAGTCCGTGAAGATTGTGCTGATGACAGCCATCATTTTCCACATCCGAGGTATCAGGACTCGGTATTGTCATTCCTCGCTTCGCCTTGGAAAACTTAATGCCATAATGACAGCTCAGTGGTTTCTCTATGCCATTATTAATTAGACTTCTGTAAACTTGCGATACAATAGTCAACAAGCGAGATAATCGCCTGTGTCGGAACCCACGGCTCTATTCGCAGCCTGTCAGCCGTTACGGCGTAGAGTACTCTACTCTAGCCCTTTTTGTGTCCCACCGAAAGTTCTCCACCTTCGGTTGTAAACTCTTTGCACCAACCTGCTGTCCGCAGGCAGCTAGATGGAGAGGGGCAATTGATGTGCGGCTCCAATGGAAATTTGCAAATGAAAACTGTCATACTGACGATCCGATGGTTCCGTGGAAGTGTCAGACTACGAATATACAGGAAGTTGTGGAGTAGAGGTTGAGAAGATGAAGTAAGGTTGAAGCTTGAGGTGGACGCGCGGTTGGAATTGACAAAGATGGAGGCAGGTCGTCACGACCTGCCGGTTGTGACCACGAGCTGTGAACTATGGAACGGGCAACTCGGCGAAAATGAAGACAACAGATGCTGCAATTTGAGGCGGCAAGCTTGGCGGCAAGAATTAACGGCATTTCCGTCCTGTCAGCATTTGAGGTAAAAATTCCGAACGAGGTTGAGTTCCTCATTCTTGGGCAATGAGTCTGAGGGTTCTGTGGTTGCACTTAATCGGGATCGGAGCGGAGGGATTCAGCAACCGATGAAATATCGCTGAGGCGCGATGTCGCCTGCAAGAGATCACACGATCTGAGATTTTGTCCCAGAAATTCTCCGACTATTTACCTACTCTACGACTTGTATCTCGAATCTCGAATCACGAATCTCGATCAGTTCTGAAAGCATTTGGAAGCGGTTCGAGGCACTTTTAGAGCTGCTCTTGGAACACAACATTTCTTGCCCGCTGTCGAGCTAAAGCGTAGGAGGCTGCCATCAGAAAAGAGATTACGGGAAATTCACATGTGGATTGTCGAAGGCCTGCGTTCGGATTTCACAATGGGACGGCTGATGCTACTGTAAATACGAAGCTTCTCTGGAAGAGTGGCAGCCGTCTCTCCCTGCCAGGAAGCGTCAGGAACAAGCCCAGGGTTATGATCTTCAAACGCCATACTACAACCATGAGGCACCAACCAGAAGAAGATAATCGGCACATGTGCCTGGCATGAAGTGCATGAACTGCATGAACTGCGTGGACGAATAAAATGTCAAACCTCGCCAAAGATGCGCCGGCCAGGCTGAGCAGGGAACCAAGGCCAAGGGAAACTTTATTTTTAGTAAGCAGAATTCCCCGATAGGCTAAACTCGGCAGGTCGTTTCCCCGTGTGTTCCAGGATAGTACCCTACTCCGCAATAGGCCTGGGCTGCCCGTGGATTGAAGGATATACCGTCGAGCTACTGCAAGCGTCATGCAACGAGATGTGAAGTCCAAATTCAGCAACTACGCTTGGCCGGAGCCAAAACTTAGCGAAACAAAAGTCGGCATATTCTGCTGGATGAGTGGCCCCATATACAACTCCCGCCATTACTAAAAACCGTCCCAGAACGGCTCGTCAATTCCTCCAATTCTCCCGCTTTTGTTGCCACACGGAACAGTCATCCGGTCCAGAGACGGCACGCCAAAAGCCTCCGGAGCTCAAGCTGCTCTAAGCATGCATGCACATCCCGAACATTGTGGGTTTCTCTTTTTTTACTAACTGCATTCTATCTTTCCCTGGCCTCAAGCAATTCTCAAGTGGGGTCTTGTTGATATGCCCACTCCATTGCTGCCACTCCACTGCCACTCACTCCACTCCCACGGCTCTTCAACATGCCGAGGCACCACTCACTCACTGCCATCCCTTTTAGTCCCACCCCTCCCGAGACACCACTCACTGGGATTCCCTATAGTTCCACCCTCCGACGCCCCAGATCTATCAATATGGGCTGGCAGCGTACCATGTGCTATTTGCTGCAAGCGCGCCTCTCATACCCTCAGTTACCACGTCTCGAAATGGCAGAGTATTATCCCATCATGCAACCCATGCCATGAAATTTCTACAGCCACGGCTCGCGTCTCGTTCTCAGCATGCCCCTGATCTTCAAGTCCTAGTCAGCTTCCCGCGCAGTCCGGCTGAAAGCAAGGTTGGGGTTGGGAGATCAGAATGACAGCTTCCTCCGCAACCCATCGCGATCTCAGATTTGGACACGCAGGGGCTGCAGGCGAGAGTTATATCTCATACAATTCTTCCCACCGTACTAGATTTTTGAACCAGCTGTCAGTGTCAATATCCGTAGGCAACCGAGAGGAGCAGCAGTGAAAGATAACCCACTATACGCTCGTTCCAAGTGCCCGGCTCACGTCATCTGTCATTCTTCCAGCTCCAACTTCGCTTCTCCAGGCCGACAGCATCTGCGTTGGACGACATACTCATAGCCAAAGGCTATCGAATTTAGCATCACAGCTCCAACACACCTTCAAGTGATACATCACTTACACATCCACGATGACGATACCAGTGGGCGAGCGCGGGCCGGAGCTGCTCGGCACCGTAGGTCTCTTTCTCGCACTCACAACCATCACAATCGCCTTGCGATGCTACTGCCGCATCGCCCTCGTCAAGAACTTTGGCATGGACGACTACTTTGCCGTTCTCGCCTACATCTTCTTCATCATATTCTCGACATTCGCCATATCTGGCGCGCACTATGGAACTGGGCAGCATTCTGCGGATATTATGAAACAAGACCCGGATGCGTTTGTTACTGGTTTGATGGTATGCACTCATTCTTCATAGCTGAGCGGCTCTATGGCCTTGGTTAGAACAAAGTCTAACAATCCTCAGTGGTGGTGGGCCTGCGAACCCTCCTATATCCTCTGCCTCATGGCCCTCAAAGTCAGCATTGGCATCTTCCTGCTCCGCATCGCCGTTTCCCCGGTCCATAAAATAATCATCTGGACCGTCATAGTCATTACCGAGCTCTACTCGGCCTTCTTCTTCTTCCTCTTCGTGCTGCAATGCCGGCCCTCCAAATTCTTCTGGGAGCAACACACGCCTGCCGCCCTAGCTGGCGAGATTACCGGGAACTGTGTCGATCCGCAGTTGACGGTGGATACGTTTTATGCGTATTCCGCAATCAGTTGTGTGGGTGATTGGGTTTTGGGCATCCTTCCGGTGTTCATTGTGTGGAATTTGCAGATGAATACTAGGACGAAGATTTCGGTGGCCTGTATTCTCGCAGTCGGAGCCATGTAAGTAATGTGACTGGAGTGAGCGGAGCCACAAGGCCCGCCCACTCTCACCTAACCTGAGCCTCGTACTAACCATCTTTCAGTGCGTCCTCAGCAACAATCATCCGCATCCCCTATATCAGCGGCATGTCCAACATGGACGACTTCCTCTGGGCCACCACCGACGTCGCAATCTGGTCCACCGTCGAGGGCGGAATCGGAATTACGGCCTCTGCCGCCGCAACCCTCCGCCCATTGTTCCGCGCATTTTTCGGCGGCTCCTTTGGCAGCAATGCAGCGAGCGGTGCGCCTTGGGGCACGCCGGGGATGTCCGGCAGGCCGAGTGGGTATATGAGGTCAGGGAAGGGCTTTGATGGAAATGGGGTCATGTTGAGGAGTGATGTGGGACATAAGCAGGGGACTGTTACGACGATTCGGGGGAGGGACGATGAGGATTTGGAGAGAGGAGGATCAGGTGGAAACTCGAATCCTGCTGGGTGGACGGGGTCGTTCGGTGATTCGGAGTCGAAACTGAGGAGTTCGGGCGAAGAGTCGGGGGATGAGTACCACGTTGGCGGAATCGTGAAGACAACGAAGATGACCCAGGTCAGAGAGTGATGCTAGGTGGCGGGCGCGAGTCTGCCGCTGAGGTAGGAAACCCGAGGGCCGAACCTGGGCTTGGCGGGTTAGACGAGGGGGGGATTTACGACGATATTATGATTGCGGGCACTCCATCGTAGGCGGCCACAGTACATTTTTCACATTCTTTCGATACCTTCAATTGTAGTTTCCTTGGATGTAATAGGGTCAACGTTTATATATGGGACATATAGGGGATATGACAAGATGAGGTTTTCCTTGCATAGAGATAGAGTGGCATATCATAGTCAAACGACTACCATCAACAACATCCTACCTTGAGAGCTCATACAGGCTTCCGACTCTCGAACCTTGTGCTTATCAACCAGTTTTTGAGGTGTAGAGATTGCTTTATATTTCTTAACGAGAAGTGTTGGGCTACCCAGTCGAGGAACCCTCATGAGCACAGCCAGCCGAGTCTTGATGCACCATGCAAACCGTTGAGTAAATACCGCATGACCGAGTACACAATCATTTGCTCTTTACAAAGTCATGTTTATTGGCCGAAGGGGCGGAATTGCTAATCGGTTTGCGCCTTGAGTGTTGGGATAGAAAGTTGTAGATAGACGTCCGACCCAGATAAGAAGTGCTGTGTCAACCGGTTGATCGAGAAGAGGTGCGGCAATTTTTTGTTTTTAGAAGAGTATTTGGCTAGCGCACTGCAGTAAACTTACTATCTGTAAATTAATTTTGACTTTACACATTCTCGAAATGTCCCAATCATCGTGGCTGCGCCTCTGCCGTTCAATTCGTCGCGTCGAGATTGAGACGCGACTCAACCTCGACACAAGCCTCAAGCCTCCCCCTCGACCTCCCGCCGACTCCACCCTCCATCCTTCTTCCTTTTACTCCTGTTCTCTCGTCCGTCCTGGTTGCACTTCTGGTGTCCGACTTTGCCGCGTTCAGACCAAGACGCGACTTGGCGTTCGCGTATTCCCACCTTCTCGACACTCCGGTAACTTCTTCCAACTACAATCTCTGTGCTCTAAGGACTACCCAACGCACATTCAGAACAAGAAATCATGCGCTCCCCAACTAGCCAGAGCAGTGGTGGTGGGCAGGCCACGATGCCCACCTCTCGAACCCACGCACCAAACACTGCTGGCGGACACCCACCCCTCTGTTGAGATTAGAGCAACCACCAGTATATATTATATTCCTTTGTAGTTAGTATCTAACTATCTCAAGAGTGCGAAGAAGGCGAGGAGCTTAAGACTGATGAGGTAAGTGGCGTAAATGACTTCGGATTTCTCCAGTACATCAACGAGTGGCATCTCTCGACACTGACTCCTGACACCTTCGTCTGCCACCAGCCAGCCACAGTAGGGTACGTGGTCAATTCCCTCCCTGGCATCATTAGTACGGCAACACCTTCACCAACATCTCCTCCTCCGCCGTCGCCGCTGGGGCTGACAATGCCATTGCCAGCGCCGGCCCACCAGGAAGCGGAACGACTCCATACGCGTCTGCCACCTGCCCCCTCAGCTACGACGATATTCATAGCCTGACCTCAGACCACATTAGGGCGCTCTCTTTGGACGGACAATAAGCCGCTCGAGTCGTCCTCGTCAACTGTCGCAGTGCCCTGATTGTCGGAAACCTCTGGGTTGAGGAGGATGATGCAGAGTTGGGTGTTTTTGAGCAGGCGATCTCGCTCAGGGCCGGCAGGACGCCTTAGGCTGAGCATATCAACGTCCGCATTCGTAACGCACACGTCTTGCAGGGGTGGAGGGATGCTCGTGAGATCCAGTACGAGGAGCGTGCTCGTGGCAACTTCTTGGACGAGGAGGAGCCTTGAATGCTCCTCTGAGCTCAGTGCACTGTAAGTGAAGCAAACAACCAGGAACAATTCCGCTCCATCATTTCCCTTCCTCTCCCTTTTGTCCGAGGTCTTCAAAAGTATTATATATAGTTCATGGAAAGTACGTAGAAAAGAATCAGAGTCAATTAAATCAACGATCATATCTCCTGGGACGACTCTCCCCAAACAGATCGTAACAGTAAGCACTCCCCCGTTTAGAAGAGTTGTTAGGATTGAGCCAACCAATATAAACTTGTTCATTCGCCCTTCTGGCCAGTAGCATAGCGTGGAGTTATGGTTGGCACATTGGGGACAAGCACGGTTACGGCGTTCTGTGAAGATACCCATGGAAACCCGAGCATAGAGTCATAGACAACTGACATATTGAGCATGAATTTTAGTGCAAACATCATGAAAACCAACCTCTACTCGTCGGTTTAAACTAAATGTTTCGAATCTAACACAAACCAGCCTGCGAGCGAGCTTACTGCATACATGACAAATCGAAACCCAATTATTATCGCCATGTTTTATGGGCTTTTTGAGCACATGAACTGGTTAGAGAACTTCCTGCGTCAATATTAAACCGATCTCAATTCCTCGTCACAAAGTTTGAAGAGCTTCCCGGGCGGACCGCCATCCCATCTTAGTTCGCTAATCTCCGTTTTCGTTTATATACCCAAGTTCAGGCTTGCTGCCAACGCCAAAATGGTCACGAAGGCTATGCATCTGATAGGTCGTATGCTCGCATGGTTCGCCACTCAATCTGGACTTCCCATATCATCCTCACTGGGTCACCGGGTGTGTATCCAGTCTTCCATTTTCAATTCACTCTGCGCCAGTCTCGTTGTCTCTGTTTCCGGCATTGAGCCACACAATCAACGACCAGTTGGACTAGGACCCGAATTCTACGGTTGCTGCTAGGCAGCTATGTGCTACTCTCACTTAACAACTGAGCTACACCTCAAGCATTGTGGCCACCAACCCTGGCATCAACCTTAACCTGTGGCTCCTTCAAGTGAATCTTGCCGGCATCGTCATAATAGATCTCTCTTATCCTCACACTCCTGGGGTGGTCAGCACCCTTGCTAAGCTCGCAATCGTGGTAGACCAACCACCACTTCTCCTCCCACTCAACGATACTGTGGTGCGTAGTCCATCCCAGAGCCGGTTCCAAAATTCCACCTCCGTATGTAAAAGGTCTCTTAGGCGAATCCCCAGTAGCATAGTAGATGTAATGCGTATCCCCCGTCGAGTACGAGAGTAGTACTTCCCAATATACCTATGCATCCACGGCGCCTCAAAGGATCTTCTCTCATGATAATTCGCCAGGAGCGACATCCCCCCCTCATCCACGATTTGTAAATCCCTAAACCTGCTTGGCCCCTCTGCAAACTGCAACATGTCCTCACTCAACCTCGCGACCTTGGGGCAAAGTGCTGAGCCCTCAGTTGGCTCTTGTGGTCCGCATTTGGTGGTGTCGAATTCGCCCTCAATCCAACATTGGAGTTGGCCGCCCCAGAGACCGCCGATATATCTACGCCTCATCATTCTCACCCACAAACGTCGCCGGGTCAATGGTGTACGATTCTTCAATAGGCTTTGGTTCTGGCTTGAATGGCCCCTCGGGCTTATCAGACACCGCAATACCGATCCTGAAGGTTCCCTCGTGGTCGCGAGCATGGGAAGTACCGGTAGTATATCCCATTCTCCATGGCAGCATCAGGAGCCCATAGCTGCTTCGACACCCAGAGGATGTCTTCTTGGCGGAGGACGGCACCGTGGTCGGTTACTGGACCGCCGGACTTCTCGAGCGAGAAGTCGTGGTAGTCCGCCATGTCGTATTGGTCGCCATTGTCGTTGAAGGCGATGTCGCTTTCGCGGTCGCGGGAGTGGAAGATGTACAGCTTGCCGGCGAAGTTGTGGGGTCGGCGGTGTAAATGTGTTGTATGCGATTTGAAACTTTGGACTGCCATGAAGTATCTCAAGGAGGATGATATTCTGTGATACTCGACTCGAGGAAATAGAAGGGAGTTGGTGCGGACATTTCGAGGAAGAGGTTAAGAAGGATATATATGCCCCTGGCTAATATGAAAACCACGACCGAGTGAAGTTGAAATAGAAGAGCATACTCGTACAGTAGAGCACCTTTCATCTATTTATCCGCATTTACCCAGCTTATAGGAAGAGCTCAACCAAAGCTGAAGTCCCAAGGTCTTGGGGAAGGGGCAAGCCACCCGCATTGTCTTTCTTGGCGGTGTAAACACATTGTCTGGGGCTTTGCGGAGAGTTCTATCCTTGGAAGGCGGCTAAAGGTGAACTGAATGCTTAGAACATCGTGATGCAGTCAAGTCAACTTTAACTGATGTCGTTTGGCAGTTGTTAGATGGACAGCAGTGGTTGAAAGTATGGTAGCTGTTAGTATATTCCAGCTGAACTCCACACAGCCAAGCCCCCTAAAAATAGGCAAAGCTCCATAACATTATTTTTGGTATATTCTTATAACATTAAATGAACATCACAGCCCCTATAGCTCAGTGGTAGAGCGCGTCACTAGTAATGACGAGGTCTTCGGTTCAACTCCGAATGGGGGCAAGAACGAGTTACTTGACGGTGGCCACCTCACAAACGGGGACAATAGCTCGTTACGGCCGGATGGTGTAGTTGGTTATCACGTATCCTTAACACGGATAAGGTCCTGGGATCGAACCCCAGTCTGGTCATAACTTTTTCGCTTTTGCGTTTCATAACCTGAAGAGGCCGCGGTGCGATAAGGGGAGATACTGCCGAGACAGTTGTGTTGGACGTAGCCCGCGAGAATTCAAGAGATCAAGCAGGAGGACCGCTAACCAGTCAACAGTCAAGTATTCGAACACAAGACAAGCTTGCTGTGTTTTGATTAACATGCTAGCCGGCGCGGACCACTGCTCATCATGACCACACATGGCACCATCAAGATCTGAAAACGGAAGTATTGTAAATTATCAATTGCCCAAACGCTATATACGCCCCGAACCCTGACCCATAAGATGCTAAAATGCCCATCGATGCTACACACAAAAAACTTAAAAAGCTGCCCGCCTGTTCCTACTCTATACAATCCGTTCGCAATCCATCCGCTTGCTTGTCTTTTCCAACCTTTTGGTTGCCCCATCTCTGCCATGGATTCGCGCCCGAACAGCAGCTAAACAGCCGACGCCTTCCTCATCCGCGTCCACCTTCCTAGTTTCCTTATCTCGAAGGGGTCATCGAAGTTGGCTCGCGGCTATGCCATGCGAGCTCTTCTTTTTTTTCCTCCCAGCTCTGCATCCCCCCTCCTCATATATGGCCGAACCCAACTGTGCTATATCGAGCACGCTCTCTTAATTGTGATTTGTTCTCCGTGTATTATGCTGTGCTTATGAGGTCGGCTCTCGCCATTATGGTGATTCTTGCCTCGTTGGGCGAGCAGCTTCAGCTGCGAGCTCCCTCACACCAGCTGACTGTAACCACTGATGACCTTCTTCTTCTCATAAGCCCACCATTTCCTCGCCTCATCAACCCAGAACACAGTACTGGCGACTCCCGACAAGGCGACCAAGTCGTAGAGTCCAAGGGCTTCCGTCTGAAACACCTCCTGCAACCATGGCAGGTATATAACCAACAGCTGCCCAAACAGACTTCCCGCCACACTCCAATTAAACAGCGTGTTCGAGAAAAGTCCAATCTCGCCCCTCAGTATGCTTTTGGTGTCAGAGCGGCAGGCGAGGGCGTTAAACATGTCAAAAAACACAAATGTAGTAAACGTCATCGTGGTATCCCTCCTCGTGACAACCCCATCCAGCATCTCATGCGTATAAATCAGCATCGTCCCCGCGCAAATCATAGCCGCCGCAATCGCCACCCTCTTCAACAGCTTAGCCGTCAAAACCGAGGCGCCTCTTGCGCGGGGCGGGAGCGCCATGACGTCGGCGCTGACGGGCTCCACGCCTAACGACTGGGCGGGTGGTCCATCCATGATGATGTTTATCCAAAGGATCTGCATAGCGTTGAGTGGGTTTTTGTAGCCGAGGCAGGTACATATAAAAACGAGTGACAATGCGGCTGCTGAGGTCGAGAGCTGGAAGGTAAGGAAGTTTTGGACGTTTGAGAAAATCCCTTTCCCTTCTTCGATGGCGTGTAAGATGGTGCTGAAATCGTCATCGGTCAAAATCATGTCTGCAGCTTCCTTGGCTACATCCGTGCCATGCAGACCCATGGAGATCCCAATATCGGCTTTCTTTAAGGCGGGCGCATCGTTCACACCGTCGCCTGTCATGGCTACCACATCCCCCCTGCCCTGCAGCGCCCTAATGATTTTAAGCTTATGATCTGGACTCGTCCTAGCAAAGATACTCGTATTGCCGATTGCGCCTTCCAGTTCTTCTTGGGACATGTTGTCGATGTCGGCTCCGGTGAGAACTGGGCGAACCGCAGCTCCTGCGGCGGAGTGCGGGCGGGCAGTGGCTACGACCATGCCCAGTTTCCTTGCGATTGCGACGGCAGTGGTTTTCGCGTCTCCTGTTATCATGACTACCCTGACACCGCCCTTCATGAGCTTGCCGATAGACTTCGAGACGCCGTAACGAGGTGGGTCTGACATGCCTACGATACCCGCGAAGCAGAGGGATGTGTACACATCCTCATCATGTGTCGCCGCTGGCGCCGTGCCAAGTTTAATCGTTGGTGTTGAGCTCCTTGACACATGTTCCTTCGCACTTTTCGCCCTGATGACATTTCCGCTTGCAAAAGCCAATACACGAAGGCCTTCCTCGGCGAGCTTCTCAGCGGCTTGGAACGCCTCCTTCTTGCGTGCGTCGTCGAGCACGATTTCCCGGCCGTCGCGGGTGAGGTAGGTGACGCAGCGGGCAAGAACCTTATCAATAGCGCCCTTCACATACGCAACCTCCTTATCGTTCTGACTGCTCCTATCACCCCCGATCGCACCAGCGCCCATTGCGCCAACAGTGACACCCATCCATTTCCTCTCACTGCTGAAGGGAGTTTCACCAAGTCTGTGGCCGAGCGCCTCGCGGATATCAGGCTCTTTGAAACGATCTACCAAATCCATTATTGCGACGTCGGTCGGTGCGCCGACCCATCTACTCCTCAAATAATCCACACTGCTTTCCGTACTCGCAGTGCTAGAGAGAACTGCACGGGAAGCAGCAGAAGTATGATGCAGTTTATTTAACCTCGCATTATTCGCAATATTCCCAATCCTCAAAATCCTCAACGTCAACCCATCAGCACTCGTCTCCGTATCTTCATCATCGCTATCAACATCCAGAGTCTTTGGCGCGCCGAAAAACCACATTTTAGTCGTGGTCATGTGGTTCATGGTCAGTGTGCCGGTTTTATCAGAGCACACGACGTTGACTGAGCCGAGCGTTTCGACGGAGGGGAGTTTGCGAACTATGGCGTTGTGGCGGGCCATGCGGTGCACGCCAAGCGCCAGGGTGACGGTGACGATGATGGGTAGACCTTCGGGGATTGCGGCGACAGCGAGAGAGATGGAGATGGTGAAGATGTCTAGGAGCTTTTTGCCTTGGAAGTAGCCAACGATGGCGATCAGTGCGATGAATGCACCTGAGGCTTTGGAGAGCTGGGCGCCGAGCGCGTCCATGGAGAGCTGGAGTGGTGTGCGCGGTGACTCGGTTTCGGTGACAGAGGCGGCGATGGTGCCAAAGTGCGTTTGTCCGCCCGTAGCATAGACGATGCCTTGACCGTAGCCTGAGCGAACGAGCGTGCCCATGTAAGCAATGTTTGTGCGGTTGGAGGTCTGAGTGTCTGGGTCAACTATACGCTCGCCAGATGGTGCGTACTGCTGTGCCGGCACCTCAAGGCCGTAGGTATCTCTACTTGGCGAACGAGCCGGAGAACGATGTTTAGCCTCCGCAGTAACTCTCACAGGCTCGTTTTCTCCAGTAAGGTTCGACTCATCGATCGTCAAATCCGAGGCTTTGGTAACTCTGATATCTGCCGGAATACGGTCTCCGGTCGTGAAAAGCACCAAATCTCCCGGAACAAGCGTAGCAGCCATAACCTTCGTGCTCGCCTGCTCAATGGCCGTCGCATCCTGCTCATCTGGTCCTGGGAACTGTGTGCCTAGCGTGTTTCCTTCGTCATTGACTGGCCAACTGGAGCTCCTTCTTGGTCTGGCCCCAACCTGTTCAGCGCGGATCAAGTGGGCGTGGTTTGGCACCAGATGGTTCAATGCTTCGATGCTCTTCTCGGAGCGCCATTCTTGGACGAATGCGACCGAGACGACGATTGTGACTGCTATGCTTATTGAAAGGGCGTCGTCCCTGTTCCCCACCAGAAGTGACAGTCCTGCAGAAGCAAGGAGGAGCAGGATCATAGGCTCGAGAAATTGCTTCAGGAAGCGCAACCACATTGCCTCTGGCGGAGAATGAGGGAGCTCATTCGGACCATGGTCGTGAAGGCGTTTAAATGCTTCTGCAGAGGGCAATCCATGGGTAAGTGAGGTTTGGAGTCGTGCAGCGGTTTCTGCTGGAGATGAGCTGGCGTAATCGTCTGCTATTGACTGCAAAACCGGTTAGCGGTGATTGCGCCCCTTTAGTTTGCGGTCGAAGCTTACCTTCATCATGGTGGAGTTTGAGCGGACATGTTGTCCTGGACGTCTGTCTAACGTGCGCTCTCTCGTGGGAATATCTAGATCCGCTTGCTGTGCTCTGATGACTGGGAGGTTCTGGAGTGGCAGTAAAGGAGCCTCGCCTTCTCCACCAGCTCCTCCGAGGCGTGGCCACGACATCCTATTGGTCATCGCAGGGTCTCGTGTACGCAGCAGCAATTGTGTATTTGCCTTTGGTGTTGGTTTCGGCTTACTTCGCCATCCGGGGTCTTCTCTTATTGTCGTATGAAAGCGCAGTGTTCTAGAGCAACACGCTTTATCGAGCAATCTGGCGAGAAGCTCAAGTTATCAGCTCTGGGCCGTGTGGCCGCCGTCGGTTGTCGCCGTAAACGATGTCGCAATGGCGATCCAAACGTACTTTAAACAGAACTCGACGCAGTAAATAAATCAAACATGAAAGGTGAAGCTCTACAGGATGGCCATTGAGGTTGACAACTTTATTGCTGTATCCTGACGAGGTACTCCCGCATTGAGCCCTGTCAATGGACTTGGCTGCGCTTCAGGCACGACCCAATCAATCACCGGTGCCGCTCCACCATTTGGCTCAACCCGGAGTTGCTGACAGCTACAAGATTAAATATCCATGAAATCCCATAAATATCTCTCTCTCTGTTCATTCTCCTGAACACTTGAAGTGCGGACTGCTCAGCTCAACATCAATATTCGACAATTTGGGCATTTTTTATAAAGTCAAGAAATGTCAAGTCACAGCGTGGCCTCCAAGCATGAGCATTTCTTGATGAGATAGCATTTAAACTGAATTTCCATTTCCAATTAAAGGATTACGGATTCTCCACAAGTGTCGATTTAACCCCAGATGGTCTGTGCATACTGTGGCACGTGCCTGATCTCTTGTCTCTTGTTTCTGCTGACATAATCAGTCCCTTGTCACCCTCTGCCAGCCACCACCCTCCGAGTCCGCCACAAGAGACGAGCACCCTACCAACCTCCCCACTTCATCATACCCATCTACAGTTGCAACCTCATTGTCGCAACACCAACAACTACATACCGCTTCATCTCACTGTGCTATTGCTGTCGCATAACTTTCACCATAACGTTGCCGCCTCTATCTCACCTCGCGCATCCACTTAACGCGTCGGCCAGTCAACCCTAGTCTCCGCCAATTCTGCGACGCGCTCGATGAAAACAAGCAGAAGTCGCGTTTAGCTCAATACACCCCACCGACGTCAGCACGGCGGTGCCAAACAAGCCTTCAATTGACACCACCGATACACGCACCTGCCTCAGCTATTGCTCTTTAGAACACCATGTTCTACTCCGAGGCCCTCCTCTCCAAAACAGGCCCCCTCGCCCGCGTCTGGCTCTCCGCCAACCTCGAGCGCAAGCTCTCCAAAACCCACATCCTCCAATCCTCCGTCAAAGACAGCGTCGATGCGATCGTCAACCCGGATCAAGCGCCTATGGCTTTGCGCCTCTCCGGGCAACTCCTCCTGGGTGTGGTCCGTATCTACTCCAGAAAGGCGCGTTACTTGTTGGATGACTGTAATGAGGCTTTGATGAAGATCAAGATGGTAATTCATCCCGTCCCCTCCACCACGTACCATCCACCTATCAATCTATCCATGACTCAATGGCTAATATAATACAGGCATTCCGCATCAGCAACAACAACGACCTGCCATCCAACCTAACAATCACCTCCCGCGACGCCCTCCTCCTCCCCGACGTCCTAACCGAAGGCGACAACCTCGAAATGCCTCCCCTCCCTGACGCGTCATTCCTCTTTTCCCAGCTCGAAGACGAAGATACCTTAAACACGCCACGGAAGCGCCGTGCCGGCTCGCGCGACATCAATCTCGAGGAGACTTTGAACCAGTCTCAATACTTGCAGGCGACGCCGAATAAGGGGTTCAATGATGAAGATATTGTCCTTGAAGATGATTTGGGGCTTGAGCTTGACTTTGGTGAAGATCTCGATATGAGTGTGGAAGTTGGCAGAGATGCGCCGGCTGCGAGGGAGTTGGGGGATGATATTGGTGACACCAATCTAGATATCTTTGGCAAGAAGAACGACGACACGACACTCCTTGGCCGCAATGACAGGCGGGGCAGTGTCCAGGTCTCAGTCCTAGGCGACGACGACGGCTTCCGCCTCAATCTTGACGAAGACGGTGATATTGCCATGGGACTCGGTGATGATACGCTTACCTTCCCACATGAGGACACCACCCTTCTAGGCAACAACAACAACGCTGTGAACCCAACTAGACAACGTATCTCTGAATCCCCACTCTCGGACATCGACCCAGAGTTAACAGCACGCATGGACGACTTTAGCCTCCTTGCCGCTGACCAGTCTGCCTTCAACCCCGGAGAGGAGTTAAACGAGGAGTCCGTGTTCAGAGCCCCGGCCCAACGCGCACGCAAGCTTAAACTTCTCAAACCAGACGGCGAGACCATGATCTCTTCCAGCGTTATCAAGGCCCAACAACAGGACCGCTCTAAGATTTTGCAGAAGGAGAGCTTCCTCCCACGCAACCCGATAACCTTTGCACTTCAGGAGATGTCTAGATCTGGTGGTTTCGTGGATGAGGTGCTTAACGACGCACGGTCCTTTACCTGGGCCCCGGAACTTAGGGGGCTGTTGAGTTTGGATGCCATCGTATCGGCGAATAAGCGCAAGCGCGACTCCGGTGTCTCAGACCTTGGAACGGACCAAGAAGACGCGCATCACAATAAGTCACCACGTCTCCAACTCGACCTCAACTTCGGCGAACACACAGACGAATACGGAAACGTGACAGTCACCGAGGCATTCGGCAGAAACGCTATAGACGAAGTCCCAGCCGACGGCACAATCATCGAACTCCCAGCCCACGAGGAAGCCGAGGGCTTTCAGCTCCAATTCGACGAGGACGACACCAACGTCAGCAGGCCAGAGAGCAGGGGAAGATCTGTGGAGGTGGAAGGGGAGATGGGGGGAGAGGGTGATGTGACGAATGGCTTCGACACCACCACCGCGCCCCTCGTGCACCCAGCTGACTCCGGACCAGTGTCGCTTGGAACGAAGCATGCGGTGCATATGCTCCGTGAACGTTTCGGAACTGAGGCAGAGCATGATAATCAGGCGCGCAAGAAAGCATCTGTGATTTTTCAAGATCTCTTACCGGAGGAGAGGACGAGTAAGGCGGATGCTACGAAGATGTTTTTTGAGATTTTGGTGCTGGCTACTAAGGATGCGGTCAAGGTCGAGCAGAAAGATAAGGAGATCGGCAGTTCGATCAGAGTCCGCGGAAAGCGTGGCCTCTGGGGAGCGTGGGCAGAGAGGGAAGCTGGCGGTGAACTTGAGAAGGAATTAGGGGACATGAATAGTGCGCTTGCGCAGGCTCGCGCCGTTGCGGCCTAGAGACTTCGGTAGAAAGAGGTAAAGGAGAAGAATCATGGATGGATAAGTGAGCGGAGCAGTGGCGCCGTGTTCATGGGTCAGGTCAAGCTGCTTGCGCTGTGGAGGAAATCTACAATTCCAAGGGAATATTCTGCCATCATACAAGGATAGGCGTTTATGAGCAGGCAGTACTGGATCAAGGGCGCTTGCACTTGGTCGCTTGTATAGGTATGCGAATGCAATACTGGAAGGCGTTGCGATATCATGGATAATGGGTCAAGTGGCTTTTTGAGTTTAGTGGCTATCCCTTTAAGGCGTTGGGCGTTCAGTCTAAAGTCAAAGAAGAATTCGAGGGAAAGAGGGAGGGAGGGAGCACAAGGGCTTCTGTGGCAAAGTAGATAGCCACAATAAGGAAGCTTTAGTAGACCGTTCCGTCGTTTCTTGTGACTTTGAGACAGATAGGCCACAACCTTCGCAGGATAGTAGGACCTAATCTTTAAATCTCGTCCTACCTAGTAATCGGTGGATTGCAATGCCGGGCATGTGTCTACGAGCAGGCTTGCAGCGGTCGAAGGTTGCAGGGTTGTGTTAAACGACGGGTCGAGGTCGTAACAGTTTTAACAGACGATTACAGGTAAGACGTTTATAAGATTTCTTTTGGACGACTAATGATAACAAGCCTTTATTTTAGCCTTTCTTGATTTCATCTATGTTTGTAGGGCTTGGTTCGATCTGAACTTCAGTGAGTAAGTTCAGGGTGGTGAATCACGGGAGATTTCGTAGCTAACTAACTACTGCGTACACTACCTGTTTTGTTTTATTTTATGTTTATTATTTGAGACTACAATGCCAACATTTTACTTTTTTAAATAAATTTTCAACAATCCAGGTTAAGCTGGGAATGCCGCGTGGAAAAATGGAGGTTCACTCGCACCAGTCCACAAAAGGACCGACAAAACCAGCAAAATTACACATTCGAGTATGAGCTCAGAGCGTCGTACATTATTAGACTCTCTGACGGGGAGTCGAACCCCGGTCTCCCGCGCTTTGTCGACTTCTTGAGGAAGTGAATGACAAGCGGAAATCATAACCGTTAGACCATCAAAGATGTTTTTGTTTTAACTAAACATAAAAATATTAATTATCAATGCCACGTTTTGTCTCCAATTCTGGACCAGATCCGGGTTACTAGAGTCCGATTCCCGATTTTAGTAATTAGGCAGGTGATTTAATATTTTGCCATCCTTTTCTATAGAGGTCGTTCTTGCGGGGTTGCCTTGAATAGCCGGCAATGTATATGACTAAAATGCTTGCATTCAGTGCTCAGTAAGTAGGCCCTCGAGCGCAACCTCGCTCCAGTGGCAGCATCCCATATACCATGGCACTTGAGAAGGAAACTGGGGATATTATACTCACGAGATAATTTCTGATTCGAAAACGATGTAAAACTACAGCAAGAAATCATTTATTTGGCTGCATCACTACCACTACCCAAATAAAAGTGCCTAAACCATCCATTTCTTTCAAGTCCTTAAAAAAACCTTAATTTCATTAGCGACATCTGATAATCTTCATCCTTAGCTGAACTCTCAGCAAAAAGTTTTGCCCCTTTTCCGTTTTGATGAAATGAATCCCAGTATATGACATCCTCTCACGAAGACGCTATTCACCGAAGCGACTAGTGGGTGCACTGATAACCCGGCTGAAGGTCCCAATGGCCCCAAAGCTTCAAATGCGGAGACGAACCGCCTCTGCTTCCTGCAAATCTAAGCACAATCTCTCCGACGCCGTCCAATACAAGCAGCCTACGAAACCGCCGAGGTACGATAGTAAAGACTCGGCCCCTCTCCTCGCAAGACATCTGATACCGCTGATACCATGTCGACAAGAATTTACACGACTCTAGGCCTATTACCAGAGGTGCCATAACGGAAGTGAGGACGATGCTTGACAATAAAAACTACGCTATCTCGAAGCAGATCATAGTAAAGAGATCATAAAGCTCCATTGGGAGCCGATTGCTCGAGCGAAGGAGCGTCGAGTTGCCAAATAGGAAGTCGACCTTCGTTCTCAAGGCCTGCTCGACAGCTCTCTCACCACCGACCTCGAGGCTCCGGACCCTGTCGTGAATCTGGGGGATCTGGAAGACGGTATAGCCGTCCTGGATCGTGGCTTCGCCGCGGTCCATGTTGGGGGCCCCCACCTCGGTGGGGTTCTCGACGCACGACAGATGTCTTCAAGGCGTTGAGGGCGACGTTCATAGGTATCGGCGCGTTGTGGGGCCCCTGCGAGGTCTGTACCTTCCACAACTCGTTGACGGCGGGGATGTACCCGCGTACAGTGTTGGACATGGACAGGGGGGTCGGGTCTGTTGGAGTTGCTTGCCGATAACTGGCTTGGCGCTGGAGCACAAATGTCAGTAGTACCGGTAAATGCAGGCGGAACGGGGCGTCGTAGTATCACAGTGTATAGCACGGCATATATCAATGGAATCA
>RCNJ01000491.1_pt1 | contig 22414 bp, 23 predicted proteins | sample 2041171 | NCBI WGS metagenome assembly RCNJ01 (sample SAMN09708213, study PRJNA481090) | feces metagenome | biome: feces | host: Pygoscelis adeliae | place: Antarctica: Rookery Lake | collected 2010-03-01 | reverse complement strand
ACAGGTCTGCAGAGAGGTAGTTGAGGAGGTCCTGATGGAGGAGCTCGACGTTGCGGACGAACACCTTGTCCGCAGCGAGCTGCTGTATCCGCTTGGCCGGGACGGCCGTCAGGAGCTTGAGAGGATCCTCGCCGACGGAAACCCACAGCTTCGGGTCAATGGCCCGGAAGAGGTCCTGCGTCGGCTGGTGCCACGACCAGCGAAGGTTGTGGGCCAAGGCCTCGAGGGAGTTGATCTTTTCAGGGAGCACCGGCTGAACGGTGAAACGACGATATGCACGCACGGAGTTCAAACTACCGTTAGGCATCCACTTGTCAGAATCGAGGGGCCGATAGGGTGATCATCGTGAACTCCTTGCCCACTTCATCCCACCCATCGCGCCTCCATCGCACTCCTGGTGGCTTTGGTCGCATTCCCGTCAGCGACGTCCATCCCGTCGTCGCGGATGGCGCCTATCCAGTGAAGGCCGTTGCCCACGAGCGTTTGAAGGTCACTGCGAAGGTGTTTCGCGAGGGCCATGATGCCGTCAACGCCTCGGTGATCCTGACCGCGCCCCATGGCACCCAGCGTCGCATCGACATGCGTCCCAGCGGGCCAGAGGGCCTCGACGGGTGGGAAGCGGGCATCCGCATGGCCACGGAGGGCGACTGGACATTTCGCGTGGAGGGTTGGTCGGACCCGTGGATGACGTGGCAGCACCACGCAGCGGCCAAACTGCCCCTGAGCATGGATTTGGATCTCATCTGCCTCGAAGGTCGCGAAGTCATCGGACGTGCCGCGGCCAACGCGAAGCAGCAGCGGGTCACGAGTGCACAGCACCTGCTGGAGGCCGTGATCGACGCGCTCAAGCCGGAGACGCCTGCCGATGAACTCCTGGATCTGGTCACCTCCCGCCCCGTGGAGCGCGCCATGTCCCGATTCGGTCCCCGTGAACTGGTGACCGGGACCAGGGAGTACCCGGTGCGCGTGGAGCGCCGTCGTGCCCTGTTCTCCGCCTGGTATGAATTCTTCCCGCGCTCGCAGGGCGCGAGGCAGGACGAATCCGGCGCGTGGCACTCAGGCACCTTCGATTCCTCCCACGACCGTCTCGAGGCCGCGGCCGCCATGGGTTTCAACGTTGCGTACCTGCCACCCATCCATCCCATCGGTATGGCCTTCCGCAAGGGCAAGAACAACACACTCACCCCTGCCGACGGAGAGCCGGGCTCCCCATGGGCCATCGGCTCTGCAGACGGCGGGCATGACGCCATCCATCCCGATCTGGGCGACATGGACGCGTTCGACCGCTTCATGGCCAAGGCTCGCTCACTCGGACTGGAGGTGGCGCTGGACCTCGCCCTCCAGGCCTCCCCCGACCATCCCTGGGTCACCGAGCACCCGGAGTGGTTCACCACTCGTCTCGACGGCACCATCGCCTACGCCGAGAACCCGCCGAAGAAGTACCAGGACATCTACCCGATCAACTTCGACAATGATCCTGCTGGGATCTATCACGAGGTCCTGCGCATCGTGCATTTCTGGATAGAGCGAGGAGTGACGATCTTCCGCGTCGACAACCCGCACACCAGAATTCTGGGACTGGCTGTTGGAGCGGGTGCACGAGACGAATCCCGAGATCATCTTCCTCGCCGAGGCCTTCACGTCGCCGGCCATGATGGGGGCCCTCGGGAAGGCAGGATTCCAGCAGTCCTACACCTATTTCACATGGCGCGTGCCGAAGTGGGAGCTCACTGAGTACATGGTGGAGTTGTCGCAGGAGACGGATGCGTTCTTCCGGCCGAACTTCTTCGTCAACACCCCCGACATCAATCCTTTCCACCTGCAGTCGGGGAACCCGGCGATATTCGCGATCCGGGCCATCCTCGCCGCGACCATGTCGCCCACCTGGGGCGTCTACTCGGGCTTCGAACTCTTCGAGCACGAGGCGCTGGCGCAGGGGCGCGAGGAGTACATGAACTCGGAGAAGTTCGAGTACCGGCCACGCGACTACGAAGCGCAGCCCAACCTGAACGTGCTGATGGGTCAGCTCAACGCGATCCGTGATCGGCACCCGGCACTCCAGCAACTGCGCAACATCACGTTCCACCACGTACCCCACGAAGGCATCATCGCCTTCTCCAAGCAGGACGGCGACGACACCATTCTCGTGGTCACCTCCCTGGACCCGGACAACACGGTGGAGTCGGAGGTGTACGTCGACTTCGAGGCCCTGGGATTCCAGCAGGGACAGCAGATCCGGGCCATCGATGAGCTGTCCGGGCAGGATTTCACCTGGGGTGAGCGCAACTACGTGCGCCTCTATCCCGGTCAACCCGCCCACATCGTCCATCTCATGCATTGAAGGGAGTCGGAGCACCCCATGGTTGAAGGTTTGGACACTGCACTCTGGCAGCTGGCGCAGAGTGCCCGCTGGTATGCCGGCCGCTCTCGCGGCGGCACCCTGCACGACGTTGAATTGTGTGACTGGCTGGTGCATCCCACCACCGGGGTGGGCGTGCGCAGCGCCATCATGGACGTCGCCTTCCGTGGCGGAGATCAGGAGCGCTATCACGTGCCCCTGGTGTACAGGCCCACCCACGAGGCCGTGGCGCCCGAGCTCGTCGGCACGCAGGTGGACGGCCAGGAGTTCAGCATCGGCGAGCTCTGCGACGACCCGACCGCCGCCGCTCTGTTGCTCTCCCTCCTCGGCACCGACGCCCCGGGCTTCCAGCGCTGGGGTGATGTCCCGGAAGGGTTGGAAGCACGACGCTTCACCGGCGAGCAGTCGAACACCTCGTTGTTCTTCGGGGACGCCCTGATGTGCAAGGTGTTCCGGCGGCTGGAGGACGGCCCGAACGTGGACGTCGAGCTCCATGCCGCACTGGCCGGGACGGGAGCCGTCGCGGAGATCCATGGCGCCTGGCGCACCGGGAACACCGACCTTGCCATCTTCACCGAAGCACTCAAGGACCCCACCGACGGCTACAACCTCGCCACGGAGCATGCCCGGGACTCGCTGGATTTCACGACGCAGGCACGCGGTCTCGGCGCCACACTCGCCCGTGTCCACGAGACGCTGGCAGATCGTCTCCCCACGGATGCGAGCGACGGTGCATCACTGGCCAGCGTGTTCAGCCGGAGATTCGAGAGCGCTGCGGAAGAGGCACCCCAGATCGTGGAATACCGCGAGGCGATCCGACAGACCTGGGGCGCCCTGCCCGCCCGCTTCAACACCCAGCGCATCCATGGCGACTGCCATCTCGGACAGGTTCTGCTGTCCGAGGGAGCATGGCGCTACGTGGACTTCGAGGGTGAACCGCTGAAGACCCTTGCCGAGCGACGAGAACCGGATTCCCGGTGGCGCGACGTGGCAGGGATGCTGCGTTCCTTCGACTACGCGGCGGCAGCCGGCGGAGCAACGCAGCAGTGGCTCGCGCAGTGCCGCCAGGCATTCCTGGACGGGTATGGCCACCCCACCACGGATGAGGCTGCGCTGCTGGCCGCTTTCGAGGCTGACAAGGCCGTCTACGAAGTCATTTACGAACAACGCAACAGACCCCATCTGGTACATGTACCGATAGATTCACTGAACCGATTGGCAGGAGAAACACGATGACAAAGAACCAGTTCGGCGGACTGACCGGCACCGATCTTGAAGGGTTCCACGCGGGTGGGGACACGGAGCTCTGGAAACGTCTCGGCAGTTTCGTCGCGACGATCAAGGGTGACGACGGCCCCGTCCACGGCGTTCGCTTCGCCGTCTGGGCACCAAATGCCCAACGCGTGCAGGTGACCGGGGATTTCAACGGCTGGGACGCCGAGGATCTCGCGCTGGTCCCCGGCTCCGGGGTCTGGGCCGGTTTCGTCCCCGGAATCGGTGAGGACGCGCTCTACAAGTACAAGATCCAGGGTCGGGACGGGGCCTGGCACGAGAAGGTGGACCCCATGGCTCGCTTCAGCGAGCAGGCGCCCACCAATGCCAGCATCGTTTACGAGTCGAAGTACGTGTGGTCCGACGACGAGTGGATCGCTCGTCGAGAGAAGTCCCGCGCACACGCCGAGCCGATGAGCGTCTACGAGCTCCATCTCGGCGGTTGGCGCCCCGGCAAGTCCTACCTTGACCTGGCAGATGAGCTCGTGGAATACATCACGTGGCAGGGCTACACCCACGTGGAGCTCATGCCCGTGGCCGAGCACCCCTTCGCACCCTCGTGGGGCTATCAGGTCTCGGGGTACTTCTCCCCCACCAGCCGTTTCGGCAAGCCTGACGACTTCCGCTACCTCGTGGATCGGCTGCACCAGGCTGGCATTGGGGTCATTCTTGACTGGGTCCCCGGCCACTTCCCCAAGGATGACTGGGCTCTCGGCCGCTTCGACGGCACCGCCCTCTACGAGCACGCGGATCCCCGACAGGGCGAGCACAAGGACTGGGGCACCTACATCTTCAACTATGGCCGCAACGAGGTGAAGAGCTTCCTCGTCTCCAACGCGCTGTACTGGATCAACGAGTTCCACATTGACGGCCTGCGCGTGGACGCCGTCGCCTCCATGATCTATCTCGACTACTCCCGTGAGGAGGGCGAGTGGATCCCCAACCAGTACGGTGGCCGCGAGAATCTCGAAGCCATTGACTTCCTGCGCTGGGTGAACCTGCACCTCTACGAGCGCCACCCTGGCGTTCTCATGATCGCCGAGGAGTCCACCAGCTTCCCGGGCGTGACCAAGTCGGTGCACGAGGGCGGACTGGGCTTCGGTTTCAAGTGGAACATGGGCTGGATGAACGACTCCCTGCGCTACCTGGAGCTCGACCCCGTCTACCGCCAGTACGAGCACAACCTGATCACGTTCGCCATGGTGTACGCATACTCGGAGAACTTCATCCTTCCCATCAGCCACGACGAGGTCGTGCACGGCAAGGGTTCCATGATGCAGAAGGTCCCGCAGGATGACTGGCGCAAATTCGCCACGCTGCGCGCTTTCTACTCCTTCATGTGGAGCTTCCCTGGCAAGCAGTTGATCTTCATGGGCAGCGAGTTCGGGGCCCGTCCCGAGTTCAGCGAGATTACCGGTCTCGAGTGGTGGGTCAGCGACCTGTGGGGCCACCGTGGACTGCAGCAGCTGTTCAGGGACCTCAACGCCCTCTACCGCGACAACGCGCCGTTGTACGAGCTGGACAACGAACCAGCGGGCTTCACCTGGATCCGCGGGGACGACGCAGCGCGCAACACCCTCAGCTGGGTCCGTCATGATGAGGCGGGCAACCATGTCGCCTGCATCACGAACTTCTCGCCACAGCCGATCACGGACATGTCCATCGGTCTGCCGGAGGCCGGCACGTGGGAGGAGATCCTCAACACGGACTCCTCGGTGTACGACGGCAGCGACGAGTTCGGGAACCTCGGTCAGGTGACTGCGCGTGAACAGGCGTGGGGCCACTTCCCGGCCCAGGCCAATGTCACCGTGCCGCCGCTTGGTTCCGTGTGGTTGCGTCGACGGGCCGCGGCTGACGCATCGTGACGGAGTTCAGCGTTCAGGTGGAGATCTCCGGCGACGTCGGCGTGTTGCGCTGGAAAGAGCAGCGCGTCGACGCGGAGACCCTGGAGAAGGCGGTCAGCCTGGCTGCCGACGACGCGATCATCGCGCATGAGTTGCGCCGTCTCCAGGTAGATCTGCCGGCCAATGATCTGGCCGCCCGGTGGGCCCTCCAGCGCTGTGGCTTTCGTTTGGAGGGAAGACTGCGCGCCGCGCAACGGGTGGCCAACGACGACCTCGTCGACGTGCTGATCTATGCACGCCTGGCCATCGATCCGGTGTACGGGGCGCAGGGATTCTCCGGCGTGATGGATTCGGTGCTGCCGATGAAACGGATGATCGGCCATGCCGTGTTCCGGGACGAACAGGGCCGGGTGCTGCTCACCGAGACGCGCTACAAGGAGGATTGGGAACTGCCCGGCGGCATCGTCGAGCCGGGTGAGTCCCCCCGCGTGGGGGCCGAGCGTGAGGTACTGGAGGAGATCGGTCTCGTCGTCCACTTCACCCACGCAGCCCTCATCGACTGGATGCCCCCGTACCTCGGGTGGTCCGATGCGTTGGAGTTCATCTTCGACGGCGGCACCCTGGCGCCCGAGGTGGCCGACGGAATCATCGCCACAGACCCCCGGGAACTGGTGGCGGTCCACTGGGTCGACCCCGCGGACCTCGATGAGCGGGTGACGGAGTTGTCGGCGCGCCGCATCCGGCTTCTGCTGAGCGGCTTCACCGGCATGACCGAGGACGGTCGTCCGATCTGAGCGGCCACGTGTTCACGCGCCGGAAACACACACCAGCCCCACCCGGATTGCATCCCTGTGGGGCTGGTTTCATCGTTGGCGTGATGCCCGTCAGTATCCCGGGAATTCCTCGGACCGGATGTTCTCATCATCCACACCCGCGTCGCGCAGCATGCCTGCCATGGCCTCAATCATCTTTGCTGGTCCACTGACGTAATAGATCGCAGTCCCCAGATCGGGCAGATATCGGGTGAGCATGTCCTTGTCGATGTGGCCGGTCTCGCCGGACCACTCCGCACCGGAATCCCCGGTATCCGTCATCGTGGGGACGAATGTGAAATTGTCAGCTCCAGCCGCTGCATCCCGCAACTCCGCCATGAAAGGAGCGTCCTCCACCCGCTTGTTGGAGTAGAACACGTACAGCGGATGGCCACTGCCTTCGTGGAGGGACTGCAGGACCATGCTGCGCACCGGCGTGATGCCAATGCCCCCGATGACGAAGACCGCCGGTTTCGTCGGATCGTCGTGGAGTGTGAGATCACCCTGTGGCTCATCGAGCTCCATCTCGTCGCCGACCTCCATCATCGCCAGATCGCGCTTGTAGGCGGTGTCCCGCATCCGTGTGCTGGCCATGATGGTGCTTTCGAAGGGCGCGCTCGCGAGCGTGAACGCCCGCATGACACCCTTGTCGTCTGTCTCCGGTGGATCAACGAATCTCCAGTGCAGGTACTGACCCGCCCTGTACGTCATGGATTCCGGCTTCTCGAAGTGGAAGATCATCGTCGATTTGGCGACTTCTTCCTTGTTGAGCAACCTGGTGCGATGTGAAGTCATTGAAATGTTCTCCTTGACTCGTGGGGTCAATTCCTTGAGGCTACGCGGCAGGACGGGGCACGGACAAGGGCTCGATACCCGCGTCGCGGAACCTGCTCCGACGTCAACGAGCCGGGGTGACGGGAATGAATTGACTCAGATAGCCGAACAACCAGACGGCAAAGGCTCCGAAAAGCACGATCGCCGCGATGGCACCCAGGACGAGGGCAGCCTGTCTCATGTACATGTCCGCATGCTAATTGATGTGCGACACTGCGCGACAATGCGATTTCGACGGCATTCTCTGACTAAGCTGCTGAACTGGCGCTCGGACGCCGCCCCCCGCACACCCAGATTTTTCAGGAGACACCCATGTCCCAGCCATACAACGATCCCAACCAGCAGCCTGGCTACGGTCAACCCCAGTACATCCAGAACAGCCCTGAGCAGATGCGCGGTATGCAGCTCGCCCAGACGTCCATGATCCTGGGCATCATCTCGCTGTTCGTCGCCGGCATCATCCTTGGCCCCATCGCCATAGTGAAGGCCAAGCGCGCTGAAGAACTGCATTCTGCGGCCACCGTTGGCAAGGTGACCGGCTGGATTGGCGCCATCCTTGGCGTCCTCTGGGTCATCGGCATCATCATCTGGATCGTCGCTTTCGCCGCCCTGATGAATACCACGACCTACTAATTCTTAAAGCTTTGAACAGCAACGGTTCGGACTCCCTCACACGATGGAGTCCGAACCGTTGCTGTGTTTTCAGAAAAGTACCGTGGAGAGTCGTCGACGAGCCGCGAGCACAGTCGGGTCGGTCCGGCCCACCACCTCGAAGAGCTCCAGGATGCGCAGCCTGATCGTCTCACGGTCGTCGGCGCCCACTCGAAGGCGGATTCGGCTGCGCCCTGGATGATCTCCAGATCCGCGGCCTTCAGCTGCGCCGCCACATCATCCGGCAGCGATGACGCCTCGGCCACGACGGCAGCCGCATCAAAGTGCATGCTGCGTGCCAGCAGGCTGGCCTGCGCCCGGCCGGCGATGACCTCGGCATCGAGCGGGGTAGCGGCCAGCAACTTGTCGAACTCCGCGACGGCCAGTGCGTAGTCACCGGATTGGAGCGCCTCGTCGGCGGCCTCGAACCGCGGGTCCAGCGGTGCCTCGGCTCCGGGATCCCCGTCAGCCGCCCCCGCCACCGGCTGGGCGCGGCCCGTGATGCCGTTGCCCAGGGCCAGCTGTGCCACCTGATCCAGCACGCCCGCGATTTCATCGCGCGAGCGTGTTCCCTGAAAGAGCGGCGCGAGCTGACCGGCGATCAGGGCTATGGCGGTGGGTACCGCTGTGACCTGGAGAGCCTGGGCCAACCGGGGCTCGGCGTCAACGTCCACGCGGGCAAGCAGGTAGCGTCCCGCGCCTGCGTTCACCAGGTCCGCAAGGTCCCGTGACAGCGCAGGACCACCCGTGTCCCGTGCGGAGTAGAACTCGACGATGACCGGATGCTGTGATGAGAGCGCGGCGAGGTCCTGGAAGTCAGCCTCACCCACCTCCATGACGTAGCCGCCAGCAGTGGGCACCGGCGGGTTGGTGAGCGACGAAAGGTCCACGGCCCCGGGACGTGAGAAGTTCGGATCAGTCATGGGACCCATCTTGGCCGCCCCGGATGCAACGACCAAACGGACACGGGCTCCTGAGAAGAACCCGGCCACGGGGTGACCGATGGTGAAAGGATGGAGCGCATGGCACACCCGCGCGCCGGACAACCGGCCCAAGAATCCGATCTCGTTGACATTGACGCCCTGCTTGCGGCCTATCACGACCTCGTCCCGGACCCCGAGAATCCGGACCAGCAGGTGGTGTTCGGCACATCCGGGCACAGGGGCTCCAGCCTGGATGTGGCGTTCAACGATCTGCACATTGCTGCGACGACGCAGGCAATCGTCGAGTACCGCGGACAGCAGGGAACCACCGGTCCCCTGTTCATCGGCAAGGACACCCACGCCCTCTCCGAGCCCGCTTGGCGCACCGCCATCGAGGTCCTTGTGGCCAATGGCGTGGATGTGCGCGCCGAGCGTGAGGACGAGTACACCCCCACGCCTGCAGTGTCCCGCGCCATCATCCGGTTCAACCGCGAAGCGGGTGGACAGTTGGCCGATGGCATCGTCGTCACCCCGTCGCACAACCCTCCTCGCGATGGGGGCTTCAAGTACAACCCACCCTCCGGCGGACCGGCCGACAGCGACGCCACCAGCCAGATCGCGACGCGCGCCAACGAACTGATGGCCAACCCCGGCGGCATCCGCCGCAGGTCCTACGATGCGATCCGCGGTGACGTCCAGCGCTACGACTACAAAACTCCCTACTGCTCCGAGCTCTCGAGCGTCCTGGACCTGGAGGCCATCGCGGCCTCCGGCGTGAGGATCGGCGCCGACCCACTCGGCGGCGCGTCAGTGCAGTACTGGGAACACCTGGCCGACACAGCAGGGCTGGATCTCACCGTCATCAACCCCACGGTGGATCCCACCTGGAGGTTCATGACGCTGGACACCGATGGCAAGATCCGCATGGACTGCAGCTCGCCCAACGCCATGGCATCCCTGATCGCGAACAGGGACGCCTATGACATCTCCACCGGCAACGATGCGGACTCGGACCGTCACGGCATCGTGACGCCCGACGCGGGGCTCATGAACCCCAATGCGTTCCTGGCGGTTGCCATCCTGTACCTCTTCGAGCATCGCGACCAGTGGTCAAAGGACGCAGGGATCGGCAAGACGCTCGTGTCGTCGTCACTCATTGACAAGGTGGCCAGCAAACTCGGACGCCGGCTCGTAGAAGTTCCCGTCGGCTTCAAGTGGTTCGTGCCCGGACTGACGGACGGCTCCATCGGGTTCGGCGGTGAGGAATCGGCGGGAGCCTCCTTCCTGGAGAAGACAGGCCGCACCTGGACCACGGACAAGGACGGCATCCTGCTGGCCCTGCTGGCCAGTGAAATCCTCGCCGTGACCGGAACCTCCCCCAGCGAGCACTACGCAGCCCTGGAAGCCGAGTTCGGCAAGTCCTACTACGCACGGGTCGACGCCGAGGCCAGCCGCGAGCAGAAGGCACGTCTTGGCCAGTTGGGGGAAAGCGATGTCACCGCCACAGAACTGGCCGGCGAACCCATCACCGCCGTGCTCACCAAGGCACCGGGCAACGGGGCGTCGATCGGTGGCGTCAAGGTGACGACGGACAACGCATGGTTCGCTGCCCGCCCATCAGGGACCGAGGACAAGTACAAGATTTACGCCGAGTCACTCACGGGCGCAGATCACCTCGTCGAGGTGCAGGAGCAGGCCAAGGCACTCGTCGATCGGGCACTGTCCTGATCGGCGCCTGATAGGCACCCCCTGCCCACGACGCGCCATCCCGATGTGGGAAACTTGGAGACATGGATAACCAAGATCTGTTCATCTGCATCGATCACGTGGGCCTGGCAGTCCCGGACCTCGACGAAGCCATCAAGTTCCACTCCGAGGTGTTCGGTTGGCGAGAACTCCATCGTGAGGTCAACGAGGAGCAGGGCGTGGCCGAGGCCATGCTCGGGACCGGTGAACAGGGTGAGGAGAATGCCAAGATCCAGCTCCTCGCCCCGCTGAAGGAGGACTCCTCGATCGGCAAGTTCCTCGCCAAGAACGGCCAGGGCATCCAGCAGCTTGCCTATCGCGTCCGTGACATCGACGAGGCCAGCCGCGTCCTGCGTGAGCGTGGCATGCGCCTGCTCTACCCTGAGCCGAAACGTGGCACCGCGGGCAGCCGCATCAACTTCGTGCATCCCAAGGACGCGCGTGGAGTGCTTCTGGAGCTCGTGGAGCCGGCGAAGGAAGCCGAGCACTGAGCCAGCAGTTCTGACTTCGATGACACGGGGGCCAGCGGCGTGGACGTCGCTTGGCCCCCGTGTCCTCTGTGACAGGCGATAGGCTCTGGCCTTGATGCGCAATGCGACGAGCAAGACGTAGGGAAGAGGATTTCGTGACCACTCCACGCGATGACTGGGACTCCGAGGACTCGATGACAGGGCTGAGTCTGTTCGATGACACGGCCTCAGCCGCCGGCAATTTTCCCCACGCATTGAGAGGCTATGACCGCCAGGCTGTGGACAGCTACGTCCGTGAGGTCGAGCAGAAGGCCACGGAGCTGAAGGTGCAGCTGCGCGAGCGCAACCGCGATCTCACCCACGTCCGGATGGAGACCGGCACCACTGACTTCACCCGGCTCGGCGCTCATGCGAAGCAGCTGCTGCAAGCTGCCGAGGCGCAGGCAGCAGAGCTCGTGCGCCAGGGCGCCACCGAGGCCGAACGCATTCGCAACGAGGGTCGGCGCAGCGCCGCTGCCATGCGTGAATCCTCACAGCGAGAGATCGAGGATGTCCGCTTGAGCGGCCTCTCCGGACTGCGCAGGCTGCGTCAGGAGCAGGCCGAAGCGGGCGAGGCTGCCCTCGCGTCGGCCCGGCGCGATGCCGAGCTCATTCGCTCAGAATCAGAGGCAGCCGCACAGCACTTCTTGGCCGACGCCACCGCCCGGGCGAATGCCCTCCTGGAGCGAGCAGCTGCCGAGTCAGCAGCGCACCTCTCAGCATCGGAGAGCGCAGCCACGCAGACGCTGCTGGCAGCCCAACAGGACGCCGAGAAGACATTGGCCGAGGCACTGGAGAGCGCGAGCACCACCCAGGACTCATCCGCCCAACAGCTCGCCACTGTACGGGAGAACCAGGAGCGCTCCACGGGGCAACTGCTGGCTGCACGGGACGAAGCGGCACAGGTCCGCGCCCAGGCCGTGGCCGCTGCCGAGCAGGTGCGACTGGCCGCCACACGCGACGCCGAGGAAACGATGGAGAGCATGCGTTCCCGGCTGCGTGAGGATGAGACACGACTCGAGGAACAACTGGCCTGGCGCAAGGAGCAGTTGGAACGTGAGATCGCGGCCTTGAGCGCTCGCCGATCCTTCATGGTGGCTGCCATGCAGAACTTGAAGGGGATCGCTGACGAGGCCGAGCCCGAACCCGAGCCCGAGTCCGAGCCCGAGTCCGAGTCTGAGTCCGAGGCTGAGGAAACCACCGTGATCCCCTGGCCGGATGAGGACACCGATGGAAACGTCCAGTAGTCCGCCAGAGGACTGGGGCGAGCAGGAAGATCCAGGGAGCAACGAGGACACCGTCACCGAAACGCAGGTGCAGACGGTGGAGCCTGCGGCAGCAACGCCGAACGCTCGCCAGCGCCGAAACGTCCCAACGTTGGTCAAGAACGTCTTCGGTGGTGCCCGTAGGGGTGCCCAGACCCTGCTCACCCCGCTGCCCCAGGAACCAATACCGCCCGTGCCCCCCACAGCCGTGAGCAGCGATTCGCGCCTGCTGAAGCACTCCCCCTTTGCCATCGGCTTCTTCGGCGGCATCGGGGTCCTCGTCGCGCTGGCACTCGCGGCGGCAGTGACGCAGGTCCAGGGCATCCTCATCCTCGTCGTGATGGCCCTCTTCCTTGCTCTCGGCCTGAGCCCGGCCGTTGACTTCCTGGCCAGGCGACGCGTCCCGCGTTCTCTGGCGGTCTTCCTGGTGGCCATCGCAGCACTGGGCATCATCGCCCTGGGATTCATCGCGCTGGTGCCGATCCTCACTGAACAGACCCAGGCCCTCGTGCGGAACCTTCCCAGCCTGTTGAACAATCTGCGAGACAACGCGCAGATCGCCGAATGGGACAAGGAGTTCAAGGTCCTGGATCGGGTACGTGACTTCCTCACCTCGGGGACGCTGATCCAGAACCTCTTCGGCGGTATCTGGGGCGCAGGGCGCATCCTGGCCAACGTCGTCTTCTCGTTGATCATGACCACGGTCCTGACCATCTACTTCCTGGCCTCGCTACCCTCGATCAAGGAGATCATCTACCGTCTGGCTCCAGCCAGCCGCCGGCCCCGCATGCGCTACCTCGCCGATGAGATCTTCAGCGGTGTCTCCGGCTACATCACAGGCATGTTCCTCATCGTGACGGTGGCGTCGGTGGCGTCTTTCATCTTCATGAACGTCGCCGGGTTGGGCCAGTACTCCCTGGCACTGGCCTTCGTCGTGGCCCTCTTCTGTTTCATCCCCATCATCGGCTCGTCGCTGGCGATGATTGCCGTGGCGATCGTCGGGTTCGCCACCAGCCCCACCATTGGCATCGTGACCATCATCTACTTCCTGATCTACCAGCAGTTTGACGCCTATGTTCTCTACCCCAACATCCTGAAGCGCACCGTCAAGGTGCCGGGCGCGCTGGTGATCCTGTCTGCCATCATCGGCGGCACGCTGCTGGGCATCATCGGCGCAGTCATCGCCATCCCCACCACGGCAGCGCTGCTACTGCTGTACCGCGAAGTCGTCCAACCGCAACTCGACGCGGCCTAGCCTTGTCCCTGGAGGGATGCACCTGTCAGGGTGCAGGACGCTCCACGACGCGTGGCAGGGTCTTGAGCACCATCACGGCTGCACCCAGCATGAGGACGACGGCGATGGCCGAGGTCACCACCACCCCGGAGTCGAAGGCTGCGCGCGCTGACGACAGCAACGCCTGTGCTCTCTCGCCGGACAGGGTTGCCGCCACCTCATGGGCGCCGCCCAGGGTTTCCGAGGCGATGGCAGCCAGCTCGGGCGCCACACCGCTGGGAATGGTCACCGAGCTGCGGTAGGCAGCGGTGAGGATACTTCCCAGCACGGCGGTGCCAAGTACGGCGCCCAGCTCGTACGCGGTCTCCGAGATGGCGGAGGCTGCCCCCGCCTTCGCCGGCGGGACGCTGCCCAGGATCAGATCGTTGGACAACGTCTCCGCCGCACCCACTCCCGCGCCGATGCAGGCGAAGGCAAGAACCAGTCCAATGTCTGATGCGGCAGGTCCTGCGAAGATGACGACGGTGTAGCCGACGGCGTTCATCAGCAGCCCGGACGCGACGATCACCCCCGTGGGGACATGCCGTGCGATCCTGACCACGGTCAGCCCTGAAACGATGGTCACCACCAGCCCGGGAAGCAGCATGAAGCCGGCCGCCACGGGGCTGAACCCGCGCACCAGTTGGAGGTGCTGGGACACGAAGAAGAGGAAACCAACCAGCGAGAACACGCTGAGAAGGTTGGCCGCCACGGACCCCGAGAAGACCTTGTTCCTGAAGAGCCGGACATCCAGCATTGGCGCCGGGGAGAACAGTTGCCTGCGGACGAAGGTCACACCCATCAGCACCCCGGCGACCACGAGAACCACCGCCAACACGGAGAAGCCATCCCGGGCCAGGGACTTGATGGCCACGAGCACCGGCACGAGGGTGACGAGCACCAGAAAAGTGCTGAGCGGATCGATGGGACCGGGATCCGGATCGCGCGACTCCGGGACGAGTATCGGCGCGAGTATCACCAGTGGAACGAGCAGCGGCACGGCGAGCAGGAAGATGGATCCCCACCAGAAATACTCCAGGAGCAGACCCCCGACGATGGGCCCCAGAGCTGCCCCGGCCGAGAAGCCGGACGCCCACACGGCGATGGCGGTGCGCCGCTGGAGGGGGTCCGTGAAGATGTTGCGGATCAGTGACAGGGTCGCCGGCATCAGCATGGCGCCGAAGAAACCCATGGCTGCACGTGCCGCTATCAGCAATGCCGCCGACGGCACGAAGGCGGCCGCCACGGAGACCACTGAGAACCCGATGCCGCCGATGAGCAGCAGCCGACGGCGTCCCACCCGGTCCCCCAGGCTGCCCATGGGGACGAGCAGCCCTGCCAGCACCAAGGGGTACACGTCGATGATCCAGAGAAGTTCTGTTCCCGTTGGCGTCAATGCCTCCGAGATGGCCGGCACGGCAAAAGCAAGCACCGTGTTGTCCACCGCCACCAGGAGCACCGGCAGCATGAGCACCACCAACGCCGCCCACGGCCTCACACGGGGTGCGCGCCGTGTCCGCTGACCGGAGGACCGCACGAGAGGAGGAGTACCCATTCCTCGCATCTTAGGAGGTGCTGCTGCGCGGAGCGAACTGCCGGCAGGGCTCCCCTGCCCCAGGTTTGCTAGATTGGTCCACGTGCGTTTGGTGATTGCGGAATGTCAGGTGGACTACGCGGGACGATTGACCGCCCATCTACCGATGGCCAAGCGATTGATCATCGTGAAGGCGGATGGTTCGGTCTCCGTCCACGCCGATGATCGGGCGTACAAGCCCTTGAACTGGATGAGTGCCCCCTGCCGCCTGAGCATCTCGGAGCCCGACGATGAGACGCGTGAACTGGGCGTCACGCAGCTCTGGGAGGTGCGTTCCCGGGAGGGCGACACCCTGAAGATCCGCCTCGGAGAGGTCCACCTCGACAGCGACCACACATTTGGTGTGGATCCGGGGCTGCAGAAGGATGGCGTTGAGGCCCACTTGCAGGCTCTCCTCGCCGAGCACCCCTCCACCTTCGGCGAAGGTTGGCAGCTGGTGAAGCGTGAGTACTACACACCGATCGGACCCGTCGACCTGCTCCTGCGTGACCACAATGGTGGGCACGTGGCCGTCGAAATCAAGAGACGGGGAGAAATCGATGGTGTGGAGCAACTGACCCGCTACCTCGACCTGATGAACAGGGACCCGCTCCTGGCGCCCGTCCACGGCATTTTCGCAGCCCAGCAGATCAAGCCCCAGGCCGCCACCCTCGCCGCGGATCGTGGCATCTCATGCAGGGTCATCGACTATGACCTGTTGCGCGGCATGGACAATTCCGACGAAAGACTTTTCTGAGATCCATCATGCCCACAAGCCGTCGTCCCAGTAAACACCTGCGCGCCCCGCGTCCGCTTGACGCCTCACGCCATGCCAGCAGGACATCCACCCGCAGGGGAACGTTCCTCGTCCGGGAAGTACCCGCTGATCGCGCCACGAAGGCCTACACCTGTCCCGGCTGCCACAACTCGATCCCTGCCGGCATGGCGCACGTGGTCGCATGGCCGGAGACACCCGGCATGGGCTTCGATTCTGGTCTTGAGCAGCGACGCCACTGGCATCGCCATTGCTGGAGGCTGGACGGGTGATCCTCCACCACACCACCGTTGGGAACGGCGCCGCCCCCGTCGTCTTCATCCATGGTCTCTTCGGGCAGGGCAAGAACTTCACCAGCATCGCATCCAACATCTCCGATGTTGCCACCAGCTGGCTCGTGGACCAGCCCAATCATGGTCGCTCGCCGTGGACCGTCACCTTCAGCCTGGACGAGCAGGCGCGCATAATGGCCGACTGGTTGCGGGAGAGCGTCCCCGGTCCCGCGACGCTGGTTGGCCACTCCTTGGGCGGCAAGGTGGCCATGCGGCTCGCCCTGCAGCATCCGGAACTCGTCTCCCGACTCATGGTGGTGGACACTGCGCCCTCACGCAATGGCGCCACGTCACAGTTCGCGCAGCTCGTGTCCGCCATGCGCAACCTCGACATCCGCAACATCACGAGTCGATCCGAGGCGGACAATCAACTGACGCCGATGATTCCCGACGCTGGCGTACGGGGCTTCCTTCTTCAGAACCTCAAGCGCCACAGCGGTCACTGGGTCTGGAACGCCAACCTGGACCTGCTCGGCGACAATCTCCACATCGTGGCTGGCTGGCCCTCCGTCGCCAAATCCTGGGACGGCCCCACATGGTGGGTTGTGGGAGGCCGCTCGGATTACGTGCAGCCCGAGGACATGACCGTCATGCGGGAACTGTTCCCGCGGGTCGTCTCGGTCACATTGAAGCAGGCGGGGCACTGGGTCCACGCCGATGAACCTGAGGCCTTCACATCAATCCTGCGAAAGTTTCTATCCTGAGTCCTGAACGTCACTTGAGCAGGCGAGTCAGCCCAGCGTCACCGAGGTGATCAGTGCCTCGGCGATCGGGTTCTCGGACTCATCATCGGCGACACCCTGGGCAGCAATGCCGGCCACCACGTCGAGTCCCGCCTGGTCCATCTTCCCGAACACCGTGTAGTCCGGCGGAAGCTCCGTGTCATCCCACACGAGGAAGAACTGCGAGCCATTGGTGTCCGGCCCCGCGTTGGCCATGGCCACGGTGCCGGCGGGGTAGGTCATGTCCTCACTCGTCTCATCTGCGAACGAGTACCCCGGGCCCCCCTTTCCGGTCTCGGAGGGGTCCCCGCACTGCAGGACGAAGATGCGGTAGTCGGTAAGTCGGTGACAGGCGGTGTCGTCGAAGTATCCCTGGGACGTCAGTGACTCGAAGGAGTTGACGGTGCAGGGGGTGGCAGCGCGATCCAGAGTGATCTCGATGTCGCCGGCCGTCATCGAGATGATGGCGGTGGAGGTGCCCGCAGTCTTCACGTCAGTGGTGGACGGTGGATCCACCGGCTTGGCAGGATCTCCGCTCGTCGGGTACTCGCAGCCAGTGGCCGGCACCACCTCTTCGCCGGCGGACTGGTTGGCGTCACCGCAGGCGACAGCAAACAGCAGGGAACAGGCGGCCAGCGGGAACAGGAGCGTCTTCTTCACGGACAACAGTTTCCCATGACGGAGCGTCCCTGCGAAGCCAGGCTCGCCACCACGGACCAATCGTGCCCAGCACCAATCCGTTGCGGTGTCTGCTCCGAATACAGGACATGGCAACAACACGGAGTGAGACCTCAGTACCAGGCCGGCTGCCCAGCGCCCTGGCCGGGTTCGTCTCGGCCGGGGTTGCGCTGTCGATTGGTCACCTCGTCGCCGCGCTGTTCAATCCTGCCGCCTCGCCGGTTGTGGTGGTGGGGTCACAACTGGTGGACGCTGCCCCGACGCCGGTCAAGGAAGTGGCCGTCCGCTACCTGGGAACGGCCGACAAGCCCGTCCTGATCACGACGGTCGCAGTCGTCGTGCTGGTCGCGGGGGCACTGCTTGGCCTGATTGCCTGGAAACGTCCAAGGGTCGCCATCGTGGGGGTGGCGGCCCTTGGATTGCGGAGCCGTTGTGGCTCTGTTGCGACCCGGCTTCGGGGGGAGCGCGGTGGTGCCGTCACTGACAGCATCCATCGTTGGGGTCGCAACCCTCATGGCGCTGGTGTGGTTGTTTCGGGGGAACACAACCACACCAGCGTCGCCCGGCCCCCGTGCACATACCGCGGCAGCGGCAGACGGTGTCAGCCGCCGCAACCTGATGATCGGCATGGCAGCAGCTGCGGCCGTCGCCGCCCTTTCCATGGGCGGGGCCGTCGTGATCAAAAGTGCGAAGAAGGCCAGCGCGGCGGCTGCACGCGTCATGGGCCTGCCCACGCCGGCCTCACCTGCCACACCGATTCCCGACGGCGCGCAAGTGCCGGGCAACACGCCCTTCACCACCAGCATCGAGGATTTTTATCGCGTCGACATCGCGCTGACGACACCGTCCTACTCGGCCGAGGACTGGTCACTCACCCTGGACGGTGACGTCGAGAACCCCATGACGATCAGCTACGCCGAGCTGATGGACATGCCGATTATTGAGCGCGACATCACCATGACGTGCGTGTCCAACGAGGTCGGTGGGTCCTACGTCGGCACGGCCCGCTGGTCCTTGCCGCATGTTCAGGCACCGACGACACGTCGGCACCGGCTGACGAGACCACAGAGATGGCCACCTCAGCTCCGGCGACCTCCATGGATGAGTCCATGGATGCGATGAACGCTGACGCTCCCATCGGCCCGGGCTGCTCTGCCGTCCCCGCCACCGGCGCCGGTTCCTTCGATGGCATGAGCCAGGATCCGGTGGCCACCGCCGCCAGCAACAACGAGGACCTGAGCACGCTGGTGACCGCGGTCACGGAGGCCAAGCTGGTCGACACTTTGAACAACGCCGAAGACATCACCGTCTTCGCCCCGGCCAACTCCGCGTTCGCCGCCATGGACCAGGCCACTCTGGAAGCAGCCCTGGCTGATCCCTCCGGTCTGCTCACCCAGGTGCTGACCGCACACGTCGTGGGCCAGCGCCTCGCTCCCGCGGACCTCGCGGGCACGTTCGACACCCTGAACGAGGATCAGAAGATCACGATCGAGGGCTCGGGCGAGGACTTCACAGTCAACGGCACCGCCAAGGTCGTCTGCGGCAACGTGCAGACCGCCAACGCCACCGTCTACATCATCGATGGCGTACTGCTGCCCACGAGCTGATGCAGAGACGAAAGGCGGGGACACCGATCAGTCGGTGTCCTCGCCTTGCGTATCTGGGCGCTAGGTTGGACGTCATGGTGAACCTGACTCGCATCTATACCCGCACCGGCGATGCCGGCCAGACCCGTCTGGCCGACAATTCCGAGACCTCCAAGACTGATCTTCGCGTGGAGGCCTACGGCACCGTCGATGAGGCCAACGCCACCATTGCCGTTGCCGTGGCCCTGGGCGGCCTCCCGGAACGTGTGACCGAGATGCTTGACCTGATCCGCAACGAGATGTTCGACGTGGGTGCCGACCTCGCCACTCCTCTCCAGGAAAACCCCGCATGGCCACCGCTTCGCATCGAACAGTCGTCGATTGACCGGTTGGAGGCCTGGTGTGACGAGCTCTCGGATCCGCTTCCCAATCTTCGCTCCTTCATCCTCCCCGGTGGGTCGCCCTCCGGCGCGCAGCTGCACGTGGCCCGGACTGTCTGCCGACGCGCGGAGCGCGTCGCGTGGCACTGCCTGGCAGAACACGGGACCACGATGTCGGAGAACGCGGGGGACGGCGGAGTCAACGTGCTCGCCATCACCTACCTGAACAGGCTCAGCGATTTGTTGTTCATCATGACCCGCGCCACCAATGGGGTCGACGGGGAAGTCCTGTGGATCCCGGGAACCGACCGTGAGAAGCCGGGGAAGAACAAGAAGTAACCCGGGCCCTCTGGGCTCCGGGTTGATGAATGACGCTTGGTCACAGCGGGGAATCAGCGCTCGCCGGGATGTAGTGGCTCCCGGGCGGAGCTGACTCCAACCACGTGATGAGCCCCATGCTGGTGTCCCCGTCCATGGCCAGGGACAGTTCACGACTCGAGATGCGGTCCCGCACCAGAATGACGTGCGAGTCCTCGAAGAGCACCACCTGCTCCAGACCGCTCGCGGGGCGCTGGTGCACGTAGGTTGTCATGCCGCGACGGAGCGACACGCTGGGGCGCAACCCGAGGGAGAAAGCACGGAACCACTCGAGGTGGTCTCCGCGATAGCGGGCAAGGCCCAGGACCCAGCCGCTGCCCGGCACGCCGTCGGTGATCCGGTAAGCACAATCAAAAAGACCGCCCTGGCCAGTGAGCCAGCGGCGGCGTGCATACAACCCGAGGAAGGGCATGGCAACCAGGAGCGTCACGCACATGACGACAATCACGACGTCCCAGGTCATGTGAGGAAAGATACATGCAATTCTCAGGAGAACGCACACGCCGAGGGGCATGTCCATGCCCCTCGGCGTGATTGTTGCTCAAATGTTGTGGATGTGAACAGGGATCAGGACTTCTGGACCTTTTCGCCGGCGCGAATCTGCGCATCGAGAATGTTCAAATGGCGTTCCTGCTCCTCCGTGATGTCACCAGCATCCCGAAGCGTATTGAGCTCGGCGGTCGCGTGGTAGGCCTTCTGCAACGTGACTTCCTGACCCATCACGGCATCCTGACTGAGAATCCAGACGTGACCCTCGGCCACGGAAATGAAACCGCCGTCGACGGCGAGGGTCTCGCTGCGGCCATCGGAGGTGACAATGTCAACCACGCACGGCACGAGCGCCGCCATCAGCGGTTCGTGTCCGGGCAGGATGCCGAGATCTCCCTCGGTGGTGCGGGCGATGATGTTGATCACGTCGCCCGCCCACACCTGGCGGTCGGCTGAGACAACCTCGACCTTCAGCGGTTGCCGCTCCACGTCAGCGTTCCTTGCTCATCTTGTCCCAGGCCGCGTGGACATCTTCCATGGAGCCGACGTTGAAGAAGGCCTGCTCTGCGATGTGGTCCACGTCGCCACGAGTGATCATCTGGAATCCCTCGATGGTGTCCAACAGCTCCACCGTGGAACCTGGGACGTTGGTGAACTTCTCAGCCGTGTAGGTGTTCTGGCTGAGGAACTGCTGCACACGTCGCGCACGGTTCACGATGATCTTGTCCTCCTCGGACAGCTCATCGATGCCGAGGATGGCGATGATGTCCTGGAGTTCCTTGTTGCGCTGAAGGATCTGCTTGACGCGCACCGCCGTGTCGTAGTGCTCCTGGCCCACGTATTGCGGGTCCAGGATGCGGCTCGAGCTGGAGAGCGGGTCGACGGCCGGGTACAGGCCACGGGACGCGATCTCGCGGGAGAGTTCCGTGGTGGCATCCAGGTGCGCGAAGGTGGTGGCCGGCGCCGGGTCAGTGTAATCATCCGCGGGCACGTAGATGGCCTGCATCGAGGTGATCGAGTGTCCCCTGGTGGACGTGATTCGCTCCTGCAGTTGGCCCATCTCGTCGGCAAGCGTCGGCTGGTATCCAACGGCCGAGGGCATGCGTCCCAGCAGGGTGGAGACCTCGGAGCCGGCCTGGGTGAACCGGAAGATGTTGTCGATGAAGAGCAACACGTCCTGGTTCTCGACGTCGCGGAAGTACTCGGCCATGGTGAGTGCCGACAGCGCGACGCGCAGACGGGTGCCGGGGGGCTCATCCATCTGGCCGAAGACCAGGGCGGTGTCCTTGAGGACGCCTGCCTCGTCCATCTCCATGATGAGGTCGTTGCCCTCACGGGTGCGCTCCCCCACTCCCGCAAACACGGAGGTGCCGCCGAAGTTGTTGGCGATGCGGTAGATCATCTCCTGGATGAGCACGGTCTTGCCCACGCCGGCGCCACCGAAGAGGCCGATCTTTCCGCCCTTGACGTAGGGGGTCAGGAGGTCGAGCACCTTGATGCCAGTCTCCAGCATCTCGGTGCGGGGCTCCAGTGCGTCAAACTTCGGCGGATCGCGGTGGATGGGCCAGCGCTCCTTGATCTCGATGGAGGCGGGGTCCACGTTGAGCACGTCGCCCGTCACGTTCCAGACGTGGCCCTTCGTGATGTCGCCCACGGGCACCGTGATCGGTGCGCCGGTGTCACGCACTTCGGCGCCGCGACGCATGCCGTCGGTCGGCTTCAGCGAGATGGCGCGCACGATGTTGTCACCGAGGTGGAGGGCGGTCTCCATGGTGATGGTCTGCTTGTTGCCCATGACGTCGGTCTCGACGAGGAGGGCGTGGTTGATCTCGGGGATCTGGTCGGCCGCGAACTCAATGTCCACGACGGGGCCGATGACCCGGGCAACCCGGCCGATCCCGCCGGTAGCGGCGACGGGGTTCGCATCTGCAGTGGCAGTCATGTCTTTCCTCATTCGTTTCCGGCTGATTCGGCCAGCGCCGCGGCGCCACCGACGATTTCAGAGATTTCTTG
>RCNJ01000322.1_pt1 | contig 22416 bp, 20 predicted proteins | sample 2041171 | NCBI WGS metagenome assembly RCNJ01 (sample SAMN09708213, study PRJNA481090) | feces metagenome | biome: feces | host: Pygoscelis adeliae | place: Antarctica: Rookery Lake | collected 2010-03-01 | reverse complement strand
GTGATCGAGGCACCGGTAGGCGAAACTGGTAAACAGACAGCAGATGGTTCGGACCGGCAGGAACGCGAAACGGCGGTCATGGAAGCGGCCGTTCAAGCAGCGGCGGCGATCGCCGAGGCGGGGGACACGGTGCTCATGGCGCCGGCGGCGGCGTCCATGGATCAATTCACGTCCTACGCCCACCGCGGCAACGCATTCATCGAAGCGGTCGGCCGACTCATGGAGGACGACGAGAACTAAGGAGTATGCGTGGAACCCCCCACATCACGCCCACCCGGTGGATCGGGCCGCAAGCCCCGGGTCCGCAGGGCGGGCCACAACGGGGGGAGCGCAGGCTCCGCAGGGCAGGAACCGGCGAACCGGCCTTCCAGCGAAGCGGGTACCGGGGCGAGGAAGTCCACGCCGGCTGGTAGTGCGCAGGCCGGCAGCGGGAAGCCGTCGTCCACGTGGAAGAAGGGCTTCCAGGCCCCCGACAGGTCGCGGGGCTTCATCTCACGCACCCCCGGAGGCGAGAACACGGCGGCAGCGCGTGGCAAGGCCCGGGAGAAGTCCACCACCTCACCGGTGGCACGTTTCTGGAGCTGGGTCGAAGGCGACCCGCGCAAGGATGGACGCACCGGCTACTACCTGATCCTGGGCAGCACACTGGCCCTGACCGTCATTGGTCTGATGATGGTCCTGTCCTCCTCCTCCGTGGAGGCCATCAGCAAGAACCCCGACGCCTCCTCCTACGACCAGGTCATCAAACAAGGGATCTGGGCCGTCCTGGGGGTCGTGATGATGCTGGTCATCTCCCGGTTCTCGCTGCCGACGTTCAAGAAACTGGCCTGGCCTGCCTTGTTCATCAGTGCCTTCCTGCTCCTGCTGGTCCTGACACCACTGGGCCTGGAGATCTACGGCAACAAGAACTGGATCAAGATCGGTTCGCTCACCTTCCAACCCTCGGAAGCAGCGAAACTGGCCTTGGCGGTCTGGGCGGCCTCCGTGCTGAGCAAAAAATCCAAACTGATCGACCAGACGTCCCACGCCTTGATCCCCGTCCTCTTTCCCGGCGGCGTCCTGCTCCTGGGCCTGGTGTTGGTCGGGCGTGACCTGGGTACGGCACTGGTGATCGGCCTGGTCCTGGTGGCCGCGTTGTTCCTCGGAGGCGTCCGGCTGAAGCTTTTCGCCGTCGCCGGGGTGGTCGGTGCCGCTGCAGCCGTGGTGATGGTGCTGGTCTCCGGCAACCGCATGACCCGCATCTACGCGTGGCTGGGACTGAACTGCGATACGCAGCCCGGCGCCTGCTACCAGTCCACCCAGGGTATCTACGCCCTGGCCTCGGGCGGTTGGTGGGGCGTGGGCCTGGGCCAATCGCGGCAGAAATGGAACTACATCCCCGAAGCCTCCAACGACTTCATCTTCACCATCCTCGGCGAGGAGCTAGGACTGTTGGGCACTCTTGTCGTCGTCGTGCTCTTCGCGATCCTCGCCATCGCGATGTACCGGGTCGCAGCCCGGCACCAGGACGACTTTGTACGCATCGCCACCGGCGGCATCATGGCATGGCTCATCGGACAGGCCTTCCTGAACATCGGCATGGTCACCGGGCTGCTGCCGGTGATCGGCGTCCCGCTGCCGTTCATCTCCTCGGGCGGTTCGGCACTGTTGCTGTCGCTCATGGGGATCGGCGTCGTCCTGTGCTTCGCCCGCTCCCGGCCCGACGCCAGCTCCGAAATCCCCTCCGAGGCCACCACCTCGGTCAGGACCCCCCGCAAAGCCAGGAAGGCCAACCCATGAACCCTGTCCCCTCGGTGGTGATGGCCGGCGGAGGAACCGCCGGCCACGTCTCACCCATGCTGGCCATGGCCGACGCCCTGCGCGACTGCGAACCCAGGCCCGTGATCCGCATGGTGGGAACCCCCTCGGGCATGGAGACCCGGCTGGTTCCGGCGGCCGGCTACGAGCTGGAGACCATCGCCCGGGTACCCATGCCGCGTCGTCCCTCGCTGGACCTGCTGAAGCTGCCGTTCCGTTTCGTTGCGGCAGTGCGCGGAGCCAAGGACATCCTGCGCCGGGCCGAGGCCGACGTGGTCGTCGGCGTCGGCGGGTACGTCTGCACCCCGGTTTATCTGGCGGCCCGTGGCCTACGGATCCCTGTGGTCGTCCATGAGGCCAACGCCAAGGCCGGCCTGGCCAACCGGGTCGGTGCCCGCTTCGCCACCGCCGTGGGCACCGCGTTCGACGGCACCGGGCTGCCCGGCGCCGAACTGGTCGGCATGCCCATGCGCCGCCGGATCGCCGGGCTGGACCGGGCCGCCGCCCGTGCCGAAGCCCGCAGTGCACTGGGCCTCGATCCGCAGCTGCCGACCCTGGTGGTCACCGGCGGCTCCTCGGGCGCCCTGTCGGTGAACCGTGCAGTCATCGGTGGCCTGCGCAGCCTCGCCGGGACATCCGGTGCCCAGCAGCCCGGGTTCCAGGTCCTGCACGTGACCGGCAGCGGCAAGGCCATGGTCGACGACGCCGGTGCGCCGCTCTCGCTTCCCGGCTACCACCAAGTCGAATACGTGGACGGGATGGAGCAGGCCTATGCGGCAGCCGATCTCATCATCGCCCGGGCAGGTGCCGGCACTGTCTGCGAGCTGGCCGCCGTCGGACTGCCCTCGATCCTGGTCCCGCTGCCGATCGGCAACGGTGAGCAGGCACTAAACGCCAACGACCTGAAGGCCTCGGGCGCCGCCATAGTGATACCCGATGACGAATTCACCGCAGACTACGTGGCCCGGGTCGTTCCGGAGCTGCTGGGCGACCACGGACGGTTGGACACGATGTCCGCAGCGGCCCGGGCGCTGGGGCGTCGTGACGCCGCCGAGCAGATGGCCCGCCGGGTGCTCGACGCGGCCGCCGGGCAGCAAGCCGCCCGGGCGCAGAAGAGGGGACACTAGGGGAATGCAACAACGTCATACGCTGGCCGAGCTCGGCCGGGTCCACCTGATGGGAATCGGCGGGGTCGGTGTTTCGGCAGTTGCCCGGCTGATGCTGGCCCAGGGGGTCACGGTCACCGGTAGCGACGCCAAGGACCTTCCGGTACTCGATGAGCTGCGTGCCTTGGGGGCCGTCATCCACGTCGGTTACTCAGCCGAGGCACTGCCGGCGGCCGACACCGTCGTCGTCTCCTCGGTCATCAAGGCGGGGAACCCCGAATACGACGCCGCCAACGAACGGGGCATGCGGGTTCTTCACCGCTCCGAGGGACTCGCGGCCACGATGGATTCACACCATGTCGTCGCCGTCTGCGGCACCCACGGCAAGACGACCACCACCTCGCTCATCGCCGTGATGCTGCGCGAGGCAGGGGTGTCGCCGTCCTTCGCCATCGGCGCCAACGTCGCAGGGCTCGGGGTCAACGCCGAACATGGCTCAGGGCGGATCTTCGTGGCCGAAGCCGACGAATCCGACGCCTCGTTCCTGAACTACCGTCCCGACACCATCGTGGTGACCAATATCGAGGCCGACCACCTGGACCACTACGGCACCGAGGCTGCAGTGCATGAGAGCTTCCACCAGTTCGCCTCCCTCCTGCCCGACGGCGGATTGCTGATCGCCTGCGCCGACGACCCCGGATCCATGGCCCTGGCCCGGCGCATCCGTGGCGAACGTCCCCTGGTGCGCGTGCAGACCTATGGTTTCTCCGATTCCGCGGACCGCCGCCTGAGCAATTCCGCGCCCGAGGACGGACGATTCGCCTGCGATCTTGATTGGGGCAGCGGTGAGTCCCGGACGCTCTCGCTCTCCGCTCCCGGGGATCACAACCTGCTCAATGCGGCGGCGGCCTTCGCCGTCGGACTGGACTGCGGACTCGATCCGGGCACGGCCATCGACGGGCTGGCGGCCTTCACCGGCGCGGCCCGACGGTTCGAATTCCGCGGCCAGGCCCACGGGGTCACGGTCTACGACGACTATGCCCACCACCCGACCGAGGTCCTGGCGGCCCTGCGTGCCGGCCGGGCCGTGGCGGGGGAGCACGGCAAGGTCCATGTGGTCTTCCAACCGCATCTGTTCAGCCGGACCCGGGAATTCTGGGCGGAATTCGCCGACGCCCTCTCCCTGGCCGATACGGCACTGGTGTTGGAGATCTACGCTGCCCGTGAGCAACCCCTGCCCGGGGTCCGCGCCGCCCTCGTCGCCGACGCGCTGAACACCGCAGGCGGGCTGGTCGACCGCGAAGACGTGGCCGCACGGATCGCCGAGGTGGCCCGCAGCGGCGATGTCGTGATGACCATCGGCGCAGGCGATGTCACCGAACTCGGATCGGTGATCGTTTCGACGCTGGAATCAGGCGCATGAACAACGGCTCCTCCGGCGGCCCCAATGTCGTCACCCTGCCCGAATCAGCCACCAGGCGCCTCCGCCGGCGCATCCTGTGGATCGGTGGGGCCGCCGTCGCGGTGATCGTCGTCCTGATGCTGGTCCTGCTGTATTCGCCCCTGCTGGCCGTGAAGACCATCACGGTCGAGGGCAATAAGCTGGTCCCCACCCCAACGATCACCACCGCCCTGGAGCCGCTGGAAGGCACGCCGCTGCCGCGGATCGGCCCGGGACGGGTCAAGGACCTGCTCGAGGGCCAGGAAGCCATTCACGACGTCGTCGTCCAGGCCCATGCCCCGGGGACCCTCGAAGTGAGGATCATCGAATTCGCTCCGGTGGCCATCGTGAAGAACGACTCGAAGTCCTACGACCTGGTCGGAGAGGACGGCAGGACGCTTTCGAGCGTCAAGAAACGCAAAGACGTCAAGCTTCCCTTGATCGACGGGAAGTCATCGGAGCAGGATCCGGAGGTCTTCTCCTCGGTGGCCCATGTTTTGGCTGCCTTGCCATCCTCGACGCTGAAAAAGCTCGATCACGCCAGCGCGCAGACCGTCGACTCGGTCGAACTCTCCCTCACCAATGGCCAGAAGGTCCTGTGGGGAAGCGACGAACGCAGCGGTGACAAGGCACGGGTGCTCACATCGTTCCTGAAGGACAAGAAGCAGAAAGGCGTCAAGATCTTCGACGTCAGCACCCCCGACCACCCGGTCACCCGGTAGGACCAGGGACATGAAGAAGGAATCACCTCACGGTAATGGGGCGACACGCCTAGGCGGTCGTTGCATGCCGGGGATGCAAAACATAGCGTCTTAGTAGCAGGTACTTGACATAACTATAACCCTCAACTTGAGGGTTAACGTTGGTCCGGTTGAAGCTTCCTAAGACTCAGCAGCACATCGAACAAGGGAAACAGGACGTGGCAGCTCCACAGAACTACCTCGCCGTCATCAAGGTCGTCGGAATCGGCGGTGGCGGCGTCAACGCCGTGAACCGCATGATTGAGGTCGGCCTTCGCGGCGTCGAATTCATTGCGATCAACACCGACGCGCAGGCGCTCCTCATGAGTGACGCCGACGTGAAGCTCGACGTGGGGCGCGAACTGACCCGTGGCCTTGGCGCGGGCGCCAACCCGGAGGTCGGCCGCCAGGCGGCGGAAGACCATGCCGAGGAAATCGAAGAGGTCATGCGCGGCGCCGACATGGTCTTCGTGACCGCCGGCGAAGGTGGCGGTACCGGCACCGGCGGCGCGCCCGTCGTGGCCCGCATCGCCCGTTCGCTCGGGGCGCTGACCATTGGCGTCGTCACCCGTCCGTTCACCTTCGAGGGCCGCCGCCGTGCGACGTCCGCCGAAGCCGGCATCGACGCCCTGCGCGACGAGGTCGACACCCTGATCGTGATCCCGAACGACCGACTGCTCTCCATCAGCGATCGGAACGTCTCGGTACTCGATGCCTTCCGGTCCGCCGACCAGGTGCTGCTGTCCGGCGTCCAGGGCATCACCGACCTGATCACCACCCCCGGTCTGATCAACCTCGACTTCGCCGATGTGAAGTCGGTCATGCAGGGAGCCGGTTCCGCCCTCATGGGCATCGGCTCGGCCCGGGGCGAGGACCGCGCGGTCCAGGCCGCCGAACTGGCCATCGCCTCCCCGCTGCTCGAGGCATCCATCGACGGGGCCCACGGCGTGCTGCTCTCCATCCAGGGTGGCTCGGATCTCGGCCTGTTCGAGATCAACGAGGCAGCCCGCCTGGTCCAGGAGGTCGCCCACCCGGAGGCCAACATCATCTTCGGTGCCGTCATCGACGACGCCCTGGGTGACGAAGCCCGCGTGACGGTCATTGCCGCTGGTTTCGACCAGGTCGATGTCACCAGCGCACCGGCCCAGCCGCGACAGCAGCAGGGTGGACCGGCACTGCCGCAGCAGGCACCTGCCACGACGGTTCCCGGAACCATCCCGCTGGCACCGTCCGAAGGTGCCGCCTCGGCACAGTCGATGCCGGGCACCTCCGGTCAGTCGGCAGCTTCGGCTTCCGAGGCCGCCCCGGCTGCCTCCCAGGGGTACGACGAGCTGCCCCACGTCGTGGAGCAGGACCTCTCGTCCTCCTCGCATGATGAACTGGATGTCCCCGACTTCCTGAAGTAATCCCCGACAGGGGCCCCTTGGTGGGCCCGGCGGCGCGTGGCCCGGCATCCGTCCGGGCGGCGCGCCGTTGTCAGATTTTGAGGTGGTTGTCTTGCTTCGTTTTGAGTTCCCCGGCACGACGCCGGCGCAGGTGGCTTTCACCTCGACCGACGAGGGCAACCTTGCGCTGCATGTGGGGGACCGGCAGCAGGAGGTCCTTCAGCGGCGCCGGAGACTGGAGGACCGTCTGGGTCTGGCCGGGGGAACGCTGCGTTTCATGAACCAGACGCATTCGGTCGCGGTCCATGTCGTCGACTCCTCGGGAGAACGGTCGAACCAGGACACCGGACAGCCATCCCGGGGGAAAGCCCGGGACACGCCTGCCTGGGGCCCCGACGCCGATGCCTTGCTCTCCCCGGATGGCTCGATTCCCCTGGCGGTCATGGTCGCCGACTGCCTGCCGGTCGTGTTCATCGCGACACGGGACGACGGCGGATTGGTCACCGCAGTGGCCCACGCCGGGCGCAACGGCCTGCTCGGCGGCATCCTGCAGAACACCGTGACTGCCATCCGGGAGGCCGGGGGAGACGGGATCCATGCGTGGATCGGTCCCGCGGTCTGCGGTTCCTGCTATGAGGTCCCCGCAGGGATGGCGGCCGAGGCCTCGGCGGTGATGCCCGGAATCGAAGCCACAACGTCCTGGGGAACCCCCTCGCTGGACCTGCCGGGGGCGGCGGCCGCGCTACTGACCGGCCTCGACGTGGACGTCACGGCCACCGGTGTGTGTACGGTCGAGGATCCGGACTACTACTCCTACCGGCGTGATGCGCGCACCGGCCGTCTGGCCGGAATCGTCTGGCCGGCCCCGCTGTCGGAGAGGAACACATGAACAACACCCCCGCCCCGGCCCCGAACGAGGCCCACCGCCGTGAGGACCTGGAGAAACGTCTCTCAGCCGTCCGCGAACGCATTGCCGCTGCCACCCGCGCCGCAGGCCGCGACCAGGCCCCCGAACTGGTAGTCGTGACCAAGTTCTTCCCCGCCTCCGACGTCCGCCTGCTGAATGAGCTCGGGGTGCGTGAGGTCGGGGAGAACCGTGACCAGGAAGCCTCCGCCAAGGCCGCGGAGGTCGAACGCCTGCACCTGGACTGGCATTTCATCGGCCAGCTCCAAAGTAATAAGGCCAAGTCGGTGGTCCGCTACGCCGCGGCTCTGCACTCGCTGGACCGGGCATCCCTGGTCAAGACGCTGGGCAAGGCCATGAGCCGCGAGGCCGAACGCCGGGCCGAGGAGGGGCTGGCCCCTCGAGAAGACCTCTCCACGCTGATCCAGGTCGACCTGCGTGCCGGGGACCAGCGAACCGGAAACGACGGCGGTATCGGACGCGGTGGAGCCGAGCCCGAGGAGGTCCACCAGCTCGCCGATCTCGTGGCGCAGACCGAGGGCCTGGCACTGGCCGGCGTGATGGCCGTGGCACCACTGGGCGACGATCCGTCACCGGCCTTCGAGCGACTGGCCGGAATCTCCGCCTCGTTGCGGGAAAACCATCCGACGGCGGACTGGATATCGGCGGGCATGAGCCACGATCTGGAACAGGCCGTGGCCGCCGGGGCGACACACCTCCGTGTCGGCTCCGATGTGCTCGGTCCGCGTCCGCCGGTGCTGTAGCGTCGTTTGCAGCGGAGACTCAAGCGGGAGAAGACCCCTCGCCGCCTACGATCATAAGGAGAAGACCATGGCTGGCGCCCTGCGCAAGACGATGATCTACCTGGGACTCGCCGACGGTGACGAGCACTATGAGGATGAGCGGTCCGAGCCGCCCGAGCAGCAGCAGCAGTTGCAGCAGCGTCCGGAGTCATCCCGTGTCGAGCACGAGCGGGCCCCCATGGCCGTCGCGGCTGAACCGGAGACGGAATACCGGGCACCGGTCACCCCCATCAAGCGCGCGCCTTCATCCAGGGACGAGGATTCTTCATTGCGGCAAATCACGACGGTTCACCCCCGTTCCTATAACGACGCCAAGATCATCGGAGAGAGCTTCCGAGACGGCATCCCGGTCATCATGAACGTGACGGACATGGGTGAAGGCGACGCCAAACGGCTGGTGGACTTCTCCGCCGGTCTGGTTTTCGGCCTGCACGGCAGCATCGAACGTGTCACCAATAAGGTGTTCCTGCTCTCACCTGCCAGCGTTGAGATCCTGGGTGAGGACAAGAAGTCCTCCGAGGACACGGCAACCTTCTTCAACCAGAGCTAGCGGCCGCTTCACACCGTGGGAATTCTCTTCGGACTGATCTATGCGGCCCTGACGGTCGTCCAGGTCATGCTCATGCTCAGGATCGTCTATGACATCGTGCAGATGTTCGCCCGTGGCTGGCGGCCGCGCGGCGTGGCTCTGATCCTTGCCAGTTTCGTCTACCGCATCACCGATCCACCCATGCGGTGGCTTCGCTCCAAAATCAAGCCCTTGGATGTGGGCGGGATGCGTTTGGATCTGGCTTTCCTGATCCTGTATTTCGCCATCATCATCGCCAAGGTCGTCGTTCTGCAGATCGGGCGATAGGCTCTTGGCTCCGGGCCGACGACGAAGGTTAGTCTTCGGTGCGGGAAACGTTATAGTCTTGAAACAGGAAGCATGCTGCGGCATCCGTTGCAGCATGCTCACATAACCGGTGTAATCGCCCTCGGCCGCAATCAGGCGCCGGGGAGAGAACTAAGTATCGAGGTGACCAGATGGCGCTCACGCCAGAAGATGTAGTCAACAAGCGTTTCCAGCCAACGAAGTTCCGGGAGGGCTACGATCAGGACGAAGTTGACGACTTCCTGGACGAGATCGTCGTGGAACTCCGTCGGCTGACCCAGGAGAACGAGCAGCTGCGCCAGCGCGTCAGTGAGCTGGGCGGCTCCGACGCCGAGACGGGTAGCGTTCCGGCTCCCGTTGCCGCGGCGCCCGCCACCGAGACCGCAGCCGCCCCGGCAGCGGAAACCGCTCCGGTGACCGGCAGCGTTGACGAAGCCGCCGAGGAAGCAACCCCCGAGGTCGAGGAAGCCCCTGCCACCGAGCAGACGCCGACCACGCCCGAGGCCCCTGTTGCTGCCGCGGCTCCCGTCGCAGACACGGCTGCTGCAGGATCCGGTTCCGCCGAATCCGCAGCCGGGGTGCTGGCCATGGCCCAGCGCCTGCACGACGAATACGTCGGCGCAGGTGTGGAGCAGCGCGATAAGATCATCGCCGACGCCCAGATGCAGGCCAATAAGCTGGTTTCCGAGGCCGAGGACAAGAGCACCAAGACGCTCAACTCGCTGGAGGACCAGAAGTCGGTGCTGGAGCGTAAGCTCGACCAGCTGCGCGGCTTCGAGCGCGATTACCGCGCCCGCCTGAAGTCCTACATCGAAGGTCAGTTGCAGGATCTCGAGTCGCAGGGCCCCATCGCGACGCCGGATTCCAAGGACAACGCCTAATCAACTGTTGAGGGTGGGACGCTTCGGCGTCCCACCCAAGACCATGTCTGTCGGCGGCCGGTCACCCGGCCGCCGACATCACGTTAAGGACCCCGATGGATCAAGACCCCGCAGCACGCGCCGAACATGATGCCAGGACACCCCCACCGCGGGGTGTCAGCGCTGTACTGGTCGCCCTCTCGCTGGGCATCGCCGTCCTCGGGGCCAGTCTGGACCAGCTGACCAAGGCGCTGGTGCAGGCCAATATGGAACTGGGCGAGACCATCGACGTGATCGGGTCCGTGCTGCAATGGCGCTACATCCTGAACTCCGGGGCCGCCTTCTCCATCGGCACCTCGGTGACCTGGATCTTCACCATCATCATGGCCGTCGTCGTGATCTACGTCTTGACGCTGCTGCGCAAGGTGCGATCCCGGTGGTGGGCCGTGGCCCTGGGTGGCCTGCTGGCCGGTGCCACCGGCAACCTCATCGACCGGCTGTTCCGCGAACCCTCGTTCGGCATGGGCCACGTCGTGGACTTCATCGCCGTCCCGAATTTCGCGATCTTCAACGTGGCCGACTCCTTCGTCGTCTGCTCCATGATCGGCATCTGCGTGCTGCTCTTCCGTGGCATCGGTCTCGACGGGATGCCGGTTGAGGACAAGACGTCCCCGAAGACCGGGGAAGCCGGCGAAGCGTGAGTTCGAACACCTTCACCGTCGGCCCCGAAGAGACGGGTCGGCGCATCGACGCCCTCCTGGCCCCGCGGCTGGACATCACCCGCAGCGTTGCCGCCCGCTGGTGCGCCGGTGGCCATGTGCAGCTGAACGGCAGCCCGGTGGCCAAATCCCGCAAGGTGGAGGGCGGTGACGTCGTCAGCGTCGATCCGCCCCCGGAAACAGACCCGTTGGAAGTGAGGGCCGAATACGTGGAAGCCATGAAGATCCTGGCAGAGGACGACGACTACGTGGTCATCGACAAACCCGTCGGGGTCGCAGCACATCCTTCCCCCGGTTGGGTGGGTCCCACGGTCGTCGGCGCACTGGTCGCCGCCGGCTACGGCATCTCCACCTCGGGCGCACCGGAACGCCAGGGCATCGTGCACCGGTTGGACGTGGGGACCTCCGGGGCGATGGTCGTGGCCAAGACCGAACGTGCCTACACGGCGCTCAAACGCGCCTTCAAGGAACGCACCCCGTCCAAGACGTACCATGCCCTGGTCCAGGGTCTGCCGGATCCGTTGGCCGGGACCATCGACGCACCCATCGGCCGGCATCCGGGTCATGACTGGAGGTTCGCGGTCCTCGAGGGCGGCCGGGATTCGGTGACGCACTACGAGGTCCTCGAAGCGTTCGGCCGGGCCAGCCTGGTGGAAGTGCAGCTCGAGACCGGCCGCACCCACCAGATCCGCGTCCATTTCTCGGCCCTGCGCCACCCCTGCGCCGGAGACCAGACCTATGGCGCCGATCCGCGTCTGGCGGCCGACCTGGGCCTGACCCGACAGTGGCTGCACGCCTACCAACTGGGTTTCCCTCATCCGGTCACGGGGGAGTGGGTCCAGGTCAAAAGCAGCTACCCGCAGGACCTCTCCCACGCTCTGGAGATCCTCCGCGACGGGGACCTGCGCTACTGACTCCCGGCCTCGGCGTCGTTCCCGGGCCCGTCCCTGCCGGGTGCCCGGACGGGTCACGCCAGCCGCCGCGCGGCGGACTTCGGCTGCGTGCCGCCCGGGCCTAGAATGGACCGGTGGCCAGCTCAAACCGGGACGGATTCGTCCACCTTCATACGCATACCGAATACTCGATGCTCGACGGCGCCGCGCGCCTGACGGACCTCTTCGAAGAGACCAAGCGCCTGGGCATGCCGGCCCTGGCCACCACCGACCACGGCTATCTGTTCGGCGCCTTCGACTTCTGGAACAAGGCGACCAGTGCGGGCATCAAACCCATCATCGGCGTGGAGGCCTACGTCACCCCCGGCACCTCCCGCAAGGACAAGACCCGCGTGCGCTGGGGTGAGGCCCATCAGAAACGCGATGACGTCTCCGGTGGTGGCGCCTACACCCATATGACGCTGCTCAGCCGCAATAACGAAGGCATGCGCAACCTCTTCAGGGCCTCATCGATCGGGTCGTTGGACTCGGTGTTCGGCAAATGGCCGCGGCTGGATCGCGAACTGCTCGAGCAGTACAGCCCCGGGCTCATTGCCACCACCGGATGCCCCTCGAGCGAAATCCAAACCCGCCTGCGGTTGGGTCAATACGAGGAGGCCAAACAGGCTGCGGGTGAATACCAGGACCTCTTCGGCAAGGAGAACTACTACTGCGAGCTGATGGACCACGGGCTGGACATCGAGCGGCGGGTCACGAAGGACCTGCTGCGACTGGCCAAGGAACTGAACCTGCCGCTGGTGGCGACCAACGACCTGCACTACACGCACGAACACGATGCCAAGGCCCACGAGGCGCTGCTGGCCCTGCAGTCCGGCTCCACTCTGCTCGAGCCCACCTATGACCAGGGAGGGTCGCGCTTCGCGTTCTCGGGAACCAGTTTCTACCTGAAGTCGCCACAGGAGATGCGTGCCCTCTTCGCCGAGTTCCCCGAAGCCTGCGACAACACCCTGGAGATCGCCGAACGGTGCGAGGTCTCCTTCAACACCGACGCGAACTACATGCCCAAGTTCCCCTGCCCGCCGGGGGAGGACGAAACCAGCTGGCTGGTCAAGGAAGTCGAAACCGGGATGCGGTACCGCTACCCCAACGGCGTCCCCGAGGCCTCGCGCCGGCAGGCGGACTACGAGCTGGACATCATCACGAAGATGGGGTTCCCGGGCTACTTCCTCGTTGTCGCGGACTTCATCAACTGGTCCAAGGACAACGGCATCCGCGTCGGCCCCGGACGTGGCTCCGGCGCCGGTTCCATGGTCGCCTACGCCATGCGCATCACCGACCTGGACCCCCTGCAGCACGGACTGATCTTCGAACGCTTCCTCAACCCGGAACGTGTCTCCATGCCCGACTTCGACGTCGACTTCGATGATCGTCGCCGTGGCGAGGTCATCAACTACGTGACCGAGAAGTACGGCGACGAACGCGTGTCGATGATCGTGACCTACGGGTCGATCAAGACCAAACAGGCACTGAAGGACTCGGCCCGGGTCATGGGCCACCCCTTCAGCATGGGCGAGACGCTGACCAAGGCCCTGCCGCCGGCCGTCATGGCCAAGGACATCCCGCTGGCTGATATCGAGGACAAATCCGCCCAGCGCTATTCCGAAGCAGCGGATTTCCGGCAGATGCTGGCCGCGGACCCGGAGGCCGCCAAGGTCTTTGAAACGGCGAAGGGCATCGAAGGGCTGAAGCGCCAATGGGGTGTCCACGCGGCAGGGGTGATCATGTCGTCGGACCCGATCATCGACGTGGTACCGATCATGCGCCGTTTCCAGGACGGCCAGGTCATCACCCAGTTCGATTACCCGACCTGCGAGTCCCTCGGGCTGATCAAGATGGACTTCCTGGGTCTGCGGAACCTGACGATCATTTCCGACGCGATCGAGAACATCAAGATCAACCGCGGCGTGGATCTGGACCTCGAACAACTCAACGTGGACGACCGGGCCGCCTACGATCTGCTCGCCCGCGGCGATACCCTGGGCGTCTTCCAGCTCGACGGCGGGCCCATGCGTTCGCTGCTGCGTCTGATGCGCCCCGACAACTTCGAGGACATCTCGGCTGTCATCGCGCTCTACCGTCCGGGCCCCATGGGAGCGAACTCGCATAACAACTATGCGTTGCGCAAGAACGGGCTGCAGGACATCACCCCGATCCACCCCGAACTCGAGGAGCCGCTGCAGGAGATCCTCGACAAGACCTACGGCCTGATCGTGTACCAGGAGCAGGTCATGGCCATCGCGCAGAAGGTCGCCGGCTTCTCGCTCGGCCAGGCGGACATCCTGCGCCGTGCAATGGGCAAGAAGAAGAAGGCCGAACTGGATAAACAGTACGCCGGCTTCCATCAAGGCATGCTGGACAGCGGATTCTCCGAGGCGGCCGTCAAGGCACTGTGGGAGATCCTGCTGCCCTTCTCCGACTACGCGTTCAACAAGGCCCACTCAGCGGCCTACGGTCTGGTCTCCTACTGGACCGCCTACCTCAAGGCCCACTACCCGGCCGAATACATGGCGGCCCTGCTGACCAGCGTGGGCGACGATAAGGACAAATCGGCACTCTACCTCAACGAATGCCGTCATATGGGCATCACCGTGTTGCCCCCCGACGTGAACGAATCACAGCTGAACTTCACCCCGGTCGATACCGATATCCGTTTCGGCATGGGAGCCATCCGCAACGTCGGTTCCAACGTGGTCAACGCGCTGGTCGAGGCACGGCAGGAGAAGGGCGCCTTCGAGACGTTCACCGACTTCCTGCAGAAGGTTCCCGCGGTGGTGTGCAATAAGCGCACCATCGAATCCCTTGTGAAGGCCGGGGCCTACGATTCAATGGGCCATCCACGCCGGGCCCTGGCCATGATCCACGAGGAGGCCGTCGACTCGGTCATCGTGCTCAAACGCAATGAGGCCGCCAACCAGTTCGACCTCTTCAGTGCCCTGGACGATCCCTCCGCGGGATCCGGACTGGCCATCGACGTCCCGGATCTGCCCGAATGGGAGAAGAAGGACAAGCTCTCCTTCGAACGCGACATGCTCGGGCTCTACGTCTCGGACCACCCCTTGCAGGGCCTGGGGAGCCTGCTGGAACAGCATGCCGACCTCTCCATCACCCAGGTGCTCTCCGAGGACGGGCCGCGTGACGGGCAGATCGTCACGATCTCGGGGATGATCACCTCGTTGCAGCGGCGCATCGCCAAGAACAGCGGGAACCCCTATGCCCGCTCCGAGATCGAGGACCTGGGCGGCTCGATGGAGGTCATGTTCTTCGGACAGGCCTATGGGCCGATCGCCAGCGTGCTGGCCGAGGACCTCATCGTCGTGGTCCGCGGTCGCCTGCAACGACGCGACGACGGGGCGGTGTCCTTGAACGCCCAGGAACTGACCATTCCCGAGATCAGCGAGGACGGGCTGGCAGGGCCCGTGGTGATTTCGATGCCCAGCCACAAGGCCAATGAATCGGTGGTCTCACAACTCGGTGAGGTCCTGCGCACCCATCAGGGCAACACCGAGGTGCGGGTGAAGCTCGCCGGCACCCGTAGCGTCGAACTCATGCGCCTGGGCATCGAGTTCAGGGTCAACCCCAACCCCGCGCTTTTCGGCGACCTCAAGGTGCTGCTGGGCCCGACCTGCCTGGACATCTAGCGTCCCCGGCCCGCCGTAGCACTCGGCGGGCCGGTGCCCGACGGCGTAAACTGGTGCGGTGACGAATTCAACCGAAAACCCCGGCTCCTTCCCCGCCCTGCGGACCATCGACCTGCGGGGGACCGAGCTGGACCATGCGGCGCTGAAGGCGTCCCTGCCCCGGCCGGAGAACGACTTTGCCTCGGCCTCCGAGGCAGTGGAGACGATCATTGCCGATGTCCGCGCCCACGGCTACGCCACGCTCTCCGAACTCGCTCGACGCTTCGACCACGTGGAGCAGCGCACCACCGCCGTCCCTGCGACAGCCCGCCGTCGGGCCCTGGAAGAACTGGACCCGGACGTCAGGGACGCGCTGGAGGAGTCCATCCGCCGGGCCCGGCTGTTCGCCGCCGTCCAGATTCCTGCCCCGGCCACCGCGGACTTCGGACAGGGAGCCACCGTCACCCAACGCTGGGAGCCGGTGCGCCGGGTGGGCCTGTATGTCCCCGGCGGGCTGGCCGTCTACCCGAGTTCGGTGGTCATGAACGTCGTCCCGGCGCAGGCCGCCGGTGTGGGTTCCATTGCCTTGGCCTCGCCGCCGCAGCAGGAATTCGGGGGGCTGCCCCACCCCACGATCCTCGCTGCCGCCGAACTGCTGGGCATCACCGAAATCCACGCCATGGGCGGTGCCCAGGCCATCGCCGCCTTTGCCTACGGGGTAGACGCCGATTCCGCGCCCACGGCAGCTGAGGGCATCGAACCCGTCGATGTCATCACCGGCCCGGGAAACGTGTTCGTCGCCACCGCAAAACGTCTGGTGAAGGGCGTGGTGGGAATCGACGCCGAGGCCGGGCCCACCGAAATCGCGATCCTCGCGGACGCAGACGCCACGCCTCGGTACGTGGCCGCCGACATGATCAGCCAGGCCGAACACGACCCCAACGCGGCGGCGGTGCTGGTCACCGAATCCACCGAGCTGGTCGCAGCGGTCCGGGGGGAACTGGAAGTGCAGGTCGCTGGAACGAAGCACGTCGACCGGGTGCGGGCCGCCCTGGCGGGCCGCCAATCGGCAGTCATCCTGGTCGACGACCTCGCCGCGGGGCTGCGCGTCTGCAACGCCTACGCCGCCGAACACCTGGAGATCCTCACCTCCGATGCCGCCGCGGTGGCCGCCCGGGTGACCGCGGCCGGAGCCGTCTTCGTCGGCGAGCACAGCCCGGTGAGCCTGGGGGACTACAGTGCCGGTTCGAACCACGTCCTGCCCACCAGCGGTACCGCGGCCTTTGCCTCGGGACTGAACGTGCTGACGTTCCTGAAGGCCATCCAGGTCATCGACTATCCCTCCGTGGCCCTCAATGAGGTCGGCGGCCATGTCGTGGCCCTGGCCCGGGCCGAGGACCTTCCGGCACACGGCGACGCCGTGAGCCAGCGCATCGAGGGATGACTAGGGACGACGGCGATGCCTGCCCCCGAGGCCCCCGGTCGAAGGCTCCGCGGGTGTTGTTGTCGGCGCCGACACGTCGGCAGGTGCCAGCCATGACATGATGGTGCTGCCGTGAAGATGTTCTTGATCACTTAGCCGGGTCCGATGTCCGGCCCATGACCCCAGGAAAGGTGGAGTGGATGCGTTGCCCATTTTGCAGGAACTCCGACTCCCGGGTCGTTGACAGCCGGCTGACCGAGGACGGTTCGTCCATCCGCCGGCGTCGTCTCTGCAGCTCTTGCGAACGACGGTTCACGACCTTGGAGACGACGAGCCTCAATGTCGTCAAGCGTTCCGGCGTCGCCGAACCCTTTGACCGTGCGAAGGTCATTTCCGGGGTGGGCAAGGCCTGCCAGGGCCGACCGGTCACCGATGACGATCTGGCGCTGCTCGCCCAGGAAGTCGAAGAAAGCGTCAGGGCCTCAGGAGCCGCGGAAATCAACGCCAACGACGTCGGATTGGCCATTCTGGGCCCGCTGCAGAAACTGGACCAGGTTGCCTATCTGCGTTTCGCCAGCGTCTACCAGGGCTTCGACTCGCTCGAGGATTTCGAAAGCGCCATCGACACATTACGCAGTGAAGGCCAGCCGCGGCCCGACGCTGCCCACCAGCGGCCCCTCACCGCCGAGTAGATGGCGACTTCGAGCCGGGACGCGACCGCTTCCTGCCGCCGCGTCCGGCCCGCTTAGTCGTGCAAGCCGTGGTGGATGGCCGACTGCAAGGCGCCACCGACGATGCCGGCATTGTTCTTCAGATGCGCCGGTTCGATCGGGGTGCGGAGTTTGAGCTGGGGCAGGAAGTCCTGCGAACGCTTGGAGATCCCGCCGCCGACCACGAAGAGCCGCGGCGAAAACAGGAACTCCACGTGGGAGAAGTAGCGCTGTAGACGCACGGCATACTCGTCCCAGGACAAGTCGTCACGTTCGCGAGCCGCCGCCGAGGCCTGCGTCTCGGCGTCGTACCCGTCGATTTCCAGGTGGCCGAGCTCCAGGTTCGGGACCAGGACGCCGTCGTGGACCAGAGCCGAGCCGATGCCGGTGCCCAGCGTGATGAGTATGACGGAGCCCTTGACTCCCTCGCCGGCCCCGTACCTGGCCTCGGCTAGTCCTGCGGCGTCGGCGTCGTTCATGACCTGGACGGGACGCTTCAGGACGTCGGTGAAGAGGGTGTCGACATCCGTGTCGATCCACGATTTGTCGACGTTGGCTGCCGAGAGCGCCACGCCTTCGTGGATGATCGCCGGGAAGGTGATGCCCACCGGCGCGTCGCCGGCCGGGGCCTCATCCCGGGTGCCGAGTTCCTCGACGATCCGCCGGACGACCTCGGCAACGGCCTCCGGGGTGGAGGGGCTCGGTGTATCGATGCGGAAACGCGGGCCGATCAGCTTGCCCTTCTTCAGATCGACGATGCCGCCCTTGATCCCGGTGCCGCCGATGTCCACGCCGATGGCCGTGGAGACCGTGCTCTTCTTGCTTTTCTCGTCCTTCGACATGGTGCTCCTCAGCGGGGGGGGTAGGCGGGCCGAGTCAGGCCACGGTCAGGATTTCGGCGCCCTGGTCCGTCACCAGGAGGGTGTGCTCGAACTGGGCTGTGCGTTTGCGGTCGCGGGTCACTGCCGTCCAGCCGTCCTCCCACATATCCCATTCGACCTTCCCGAGTGTGAGCATCGGTTCGATGGTGAAGACCATTCCGGACTCGATGAGCCGTGAGTACGCAGGTGCCGCGTCGTAATGCGGGATGATCAGGCCGGTGTGGAAGGCCTCGCCGACGCCGTGGCCGGTGAAATCGCGGACGACGCCGTACCCGAAACGTTTCGCGTAGGCGGAAATCGCCCGACCGATCACGTTGATCTCACGTCCTGGCATGACCGCCTTGATCGCCCGGCGCAATGACTCCTCGGTCCGTTCGACCAGCATGCGGGAATCCTCATCGACGTCCCCGGCCAGGAAAGTGGCGTTGGTGTCGCCATGGACGCCGTTGATATAGGCGGTGATGTCGATGTTCACGATGTCCCCGTCCTGCACCACGGTGGTGTCGGGGATGCCATGGCAGATGACTTCGTTGATCGAGGAGCATAATGACTTGCTGAAGCCGCGGTAGCCCAACGTGGAGGGGTAGGCACCATGATCGATCAGGTATTCATGGCCGATCCGGTCCAGCTCGTCGGTGGTGACGCCGGGAACGACGGCCTTCCCGACCAGTTGCAGGGCCTCCGCGGCGATCTTCGAGGCGTGGCGGATCCGTTCAACGGTTTCGGGGGACTTCACCTCGGAACCCTCGAACTTTGCCGGTGCCGGTTTGCCGACATACTCGGGACGGGTGATCGAGGCCGGAACGTGGCGCTGCGGCGTCGGGGTTCCGGGGACGAGGTTTCCAAGGGGTGCTGTGGACGTACGTGGCATGCTCTCGATCCTATCGCCAACTTCGAGGCCCGGAGTATGGTGGGCTCCCAAGATGAGTCCGGACGAGCGCCGGGGAACCGACAGAAAGAGGTACGGCATGAGTGACGGCAGTGAAACCACGGGCGGCAACTTCTGGTTCAACGTGAACACCAAGCAGGTTGAATCCGGTCCGCAGTCGGACTGGTCGCAGCTGCTGGGCCCGTACGACACGCGTGAGGAAGCCCAGGGGGCGCTGTCACAGGTGGCCCGGAACAACGAGGCCTGGGACGACGACGAGGACTAGCTGGACGCGCGGTCCAGACGCGCGGCCGAACCGCGGGGGTGGTGGCCCGCCGTCCGGCCCGGCGCCGGCTAGAAGCCGTGTTCCTCCGCGGGGAAGGTCCCCTCGACGACGTCACGGTGGTACGCGGCGGCCGCATCGCCCATGACCTGGCGCAGGTCGGCATATTTCTTCACGAAGCGTGGCAGCTTGCCTGGGTTCAGGCCGAGCATATCCTGCCAGACCAGGACCTGGCCGGTGGTGCCGGCACCGGCACCGATGCCGATCGTGGGAACCGATACGGCAGCATCGACGGCGGCGGCGACGTCGGAGGGGACCATTTCCATCAGGACGCAGAACGCGCCGGCTTCCTGGAGGGCCGTGGCATCGTCGATGAGTTGCTGGGCGGCATCGCCCCGGCCCTGGACCTTATAACCGCCGAGGGCGTGTTCGGCCTGCGGGGTGAAACCGATATGGGCCATGACCGGGATTCCGGCGTCGACCACCGCACGGACGTGTTCGGCACGCCGGGCGGTGCCCTCCATCTTCACCGCATGGATCCCCGTCTCCTTCATCAGGCGTACCGATGATTCGACGGCGAGCTGGGGGGAGGCCTCGAAGCTGCCGAAGGGCAGGTCGCAGACGATCAGGCTGCGCCGCGCACCGGCGGTCACGGAGCGCGCGAAGACGCTCATCTCGTCAAGAGTGATGGGCAGGGTGGTCGAATAGCCCATGACGTTGTTCGCGGCGGAGTCACCCACGAGCAGCACCTCGATGCCCGACTCGTCGAAGATCGATGCGGCGTACTGGTCGTAGGCGGTCAGCATGGCAAAGCGTCGGCCTTCGGCCTTGGCGCGGGCCAGGTGGCCGATGCGGACCCTGCCGCTGGCCGGGGGCGCGGGAGTGGACCGACCGGAGTCGTAGGGGGACTGCTGTTCATGCGACATGTCCCTCACGATACGTCACCTGTGCGCCGGAACACTTGGACGTGCACGGATTCCGAGTAGAGTTGACAGCGGTGGAACGGCCCGAAACCACCGCAGCATTCGCCGGATCAGACGAGGAGCGACGCATATGGACCGCCAGCAGGAATTGGTGCTCAGGACCATTGAGGAGCGCGACGTGCGCTTCGTACGCATGTGGTTCACCGACGTGGTCGGATCGCTGAAGTCGGTGGCGTTGGCCCCGGCCGAGGTTGAGGGCGCGTTCGAGGAAGGACTGGGGTTCGATGGTTCCTCCATCGAGGGTCTGTCGCGGATCTACGAATCCGACATGCTCGCCCAGCCGGATCCCTCGACATTCCAGATCCTGCCCTGGCGCGGTGAGATCGAGCCGACCTCACGCATGTTCTGCGACATCCTGACCCCGGAAGGCGAACCGTCCCCGGCGGATCCCCGGCATGTGCTCAAACGCCAGTTGGCGGCAGCCGCGGACCAGGGCTTCACGTGCTATACCCACCCCGAGGTCGAGTTCTACCTGTTGAAGTCGGATGACCTGGGCGATAACGGTGAACCGGTCCCCGTGGACTACGGCGGCTACTTCGACCACGTGACCGGCGGCGTGGGGCAGGATTTCCGCCGTCGTGCCGTGACCATGCTCGAGGCGGTGGGCATCTCCGTGGAGTTCAGCCACCACGAGACCGGGCCCGGACAGAACGAGATCGACCTGCGTTATGCCGACGCGCTGCAGACCGCTGACAACATCATGACGTTCCGTACCGTCATCAAGGAGGTGGCGCTGCAACAGGGGATCTACGCAACCTTCATGCCCAAGCCGTTCTCCCGCCACCCCGGCTCCGGCATGCACACCCACTTCTCCCTCTTCGAAGGCGATACCAACGCGTTCTTCGAAGCCGGCCAGGAGTACCAGCTGTCGCAGACGGCCCGGCAGTTCATCGCCGGCATCCTGCACCACGCGCCCGAGTTCACCGCCATCACCAACCAGTTCGTGAACTCCTATAAGCGGCTCTGGGGCGGGGGAGAAGCACCCAGCCACCTGTCCTGGGGCCATAACAACCGCTCGGCCCTGGTCCGTGTGCCGTTGTATAAGCCGAATAAGGGCCAGTCGGCGCGGGTGGAATACCGGGGCATCGACTCCGCGGCCAACCCGTACCTGGCCTACGCCGTCATCCTCGGTGCCGGGTTGAAGGGCATCGAGGAAGGCTATGAGCTCGCTCCGGCGACCGACGACGACGTCTGGGGTCTCAGCGCGGCCGAACGTCGTGCCATGGGCCACGCCCCGCTGCCCGGATCGCTGCATGACGCCATCCGCAGCATGGAGGATTCCGAACTGGTTGCAGGCATCCTCGGTGAGCAGGTCTTCGATTCGTTCCTGCGCAATAAGCAGGACGAATGGAACGAATACCGTCAATACGTCAGCCCCTTCGAAACCTCCCGCTACCTCGGCATCCTCTAGGCGGATTCCGTGAGCCTGACGCGACAGCTGATTTCCGCCGGGTTCGACGATGTCGAGCGCGCCAAGCGGTTCCTCGGCGACGAGGTCCTCGCCGATGCCGACGAGGCTGCGCTGCTGGCTGGTCTGCGGGCTGCAGCGGATCCGGACCAGGCCTTGTTGCTGGTCTTGCGGCTGGCCGAGCGGGCCCCGGGGATCCTGGACCGACTGCACGATGTCGAAGCGGCGATTCCGGTGTTGCGTCTGTTGGGTGCTTCGGAGGCCCTCGGGGATTTCCTGGTCAGGCATCCGGAACAATTGCGGATCTTCGCCGAGGAGGACCAGAACGAGGACGACGAGCCCCATGAGGACTCTTCCTCCGGGGAAGCGGAAGCCGGTGCCCTCGCCGACGACTCCGATACCGCCGGCGCCCTCGCCGACGACTCCGATACCGCCGTCGTTCCGGGGGTGCCCGATGGATGGCGCCAGGTGCCGTACCGGACGTTGCGCCAGCGCATGCTGCGAGCGGTGGGAGCCGACCCCGAAGACGACCGGCCGGTGGCCACCTACGAGGGCAAGGACGGCTATGCCCTGTTGCGCGTCGCCTACCGGGCGGGACTCGCCCAGCTGGCACTGCGTGACGTCGGTGCCGAGGATCCGTCGGCCGTCATGCCGGCCGTGG
>RCNJ01000321.1_pt1 | contig 22458 bp, 20 predicted proteins | sample 2041171 | NCBI WGS metagenome assembly RCNJ01 (sample SAMN09708213, study PRJNA481090) | feces metagenome | biome: feces | host: Pygoscelis adeliae | place: Antarctica: Rookery Lake | collected 2010-03-01 | reverse complement strand
CTAGACCAAGTAATGGTGTTTTACCTTCCATAATTGGTGAATCTTGGTTAGGTGTACTCATAATCTCGAATTCACCATTGTTAAGGACTAACCATGCCCAACCTGAACCAAAACGACTTGCTGCTGCTTTTTGGAATTCTTCTTTAAATGCATCAAAGCTACCAAATTTAGCATCAATATTCTTAGCAACTTCTCCAGTTGGATTTCCGCCACCGTTTGGTGAAAGAACATGCCAGAAGAAACTATGATTTGAGTGTCCACCACCATTATTACGTACAGCTGTACGAATATCTTCTGGAAGCGCATCAATATCGCTAATTAATTCTTTTAAAGATTTGCCTTGTAGATCAGCATGACCTTCAAGTGCAGCATTTAAATTAGTTACATAAGTGTTATGGTGCTTTGTATGGTGAATGTTCATTGTTTCCTCATCAATTGTTGGTACTAGTGCATCATATGCATAAGGTAATTCAGGTAATTCAAACTTTGACATAAATAAACCTCTCCTTTAAATATATTGTGGTAGTTAGGATGCAATGCACCCTTATTACTAAGGTTATCAAACCTATGCTATCTGTGCAAGCTATTAGTTTAAATTTACAAACAAAAAAACCAAGCATATATGCTTGGTTTTACTTATGGCTCAAGACGGAATCGAACCGCCGACACAAGGATTTTCAGTCCTTTGCTCTACCGACTGAGCTATTGAGCCAATAAGGAGGAAGAGGGATTCGAACCCCCGCGGGCTTTGACACCCCTGTTGGTTTTCAAGACCAATCCCTTCAGCCGGGCTTGGGTATTCCTCCAATTATTAAAAGTGGACCCTGAAGGACTCGAACCTTCGACCGATCGGTTATGAGCCGATTGCTCTAACCAACTGAGCTAAGGGTCCTTTTAATATAATAAATAATGGTAGCGGCGGAGGGAGTCGAACCCCCGACCTTTCGGGTATGAACCGAACGCTCTAGCCAGCTGAGCTACACCGCCATTATGGCTCCGCAGGTAGGATTCGAACCTACGACCGATCGGTTAACAGCCGATTGCTCTACCACTGAGCTACTGCGGAATATAATTTTATATATTACCCTTTATAATAAACATTTATTATAAAGGGTATTTTAATATTAAATTTTATATATGATTTTTTAGCACAAGTACTAATATACTATATATATTTATTTGTGTCAACTAGTTTTTTTCACAACGTCCTTTGTTAACAACAGTAATTAATATAGCATTTTTTTTAACTTGATGCAACTATTAGTCTACTGTATCTCCTAAAACTTCTTCAGCAATGTTTACTGCGTGATCGCCAATTCGTTCTAAGTTACTAATGATGTCTACAAATACAATACCTGCAGACCCTGTACATCTTGATTCATTCATTCTTATAATATGTTTCTTACGGTAAGCTCGTTCCATTTTATCTATTTGATCTTCTTTTTGTATGACATGCATAGCCTCTTCACGATCCATTGCTTCTAAAGCTTTAACAGCTTGATTAACTGTTAATATTGTTAAATCAAACATTGTAGTTAAATCCTCATGTGCATCTTCTGTTAATGTTATTTTATTTGATATTTTATAATCAGTTAATTCTACAATATTTTCAAAATGATCTCCAATTCTCTCAATGTCACGAACAGAATCCATTAAAGCAGTATGTTTTGTACTATCAGACTCAGACATTGGTCGACCCGCTATATTAACTAAGTAATCTGTAATTGCTCGATCTAAATTGTTTAAAGCTCCTTCTATTTGTACAGCTAACTCCGAATGTTTTAGATTTTCTGTAGTAATATATAGATTCGTTTGTTCTAATCCATCTACTGCATACTGACCCATACGAATAACTTCTGCTTTAGCTTGAGAAAGTGCGACTGTTGATGATTGTTGAATAAATATTGGATCTAAGTGTTTTGGCTTATATTCAACCGTCACTTCTTCCCCAGGAACCATTTTTACAACAATCCAGGCTAATGCACCTATAAATGGAAATTGTATTAGTGTGTTCGCAATATTAAAACTACCATGACCAAATGCGAGTGTCATTTGCGGATTTAGATTTAACTGCGCTTGTAAAAACTCAACGAAACTAATAAATGGATTTAACATAATTAAAAATATTGCTGCACCAAGTAAGTTAAAAATAACGTGAGTAAATGCTGCTCTTTTAGCTGCAACAGAAGCGCCTAATGCAGCAAGTATTGCTGTAATAGTCGTTCCTATATTATCACCAAACAGAACTGGTACGGCTGCATGCAAGGACATTGCACCTTCACCATAAAGTCCTTGTAATATACCAATTGTCGCACTGGAACTTTGGACTACTAATGTTAAAATCGTTCCAATGACAACTCCTAATATTGGATTTGTACTCATATCTAAAGTTAATTGATGAAATGAATCGAGTGAACTTAAAGGCGCCATTGCTGAACTCATTAAATCAAGTCCTAAGAAAAGTGCACCAAAACCAAAGATCGCTTGACCAATTGCATTAGTCTTTTCCTTATCGAAAAAGAAGAGTAAGAAGCTACCTACAGCTAAAATTGGTAAAGAGTACTCACCTATATCAAAACCAATAATAAAGGCTGTTACAGTCGTTCCGATGTTAGCACCCATAATGACACCTATCGCTTGTCTAAGCGTCATAAATCCAGCATTAACGAACGCTACTGTTAAGACTGTGGTTCCAGAACTACTTTGAATTAAAATAGTTACTAGAATACCTGATAAAACACCTAAAAATGGATTAGTAGTAAACTTATCTAGAATATCCCGCAATCTATCGCCTGCGGTTTTTTGTAACCCATCCCCCATAAATTTTATTCCAATTAAAAAGATACCTAATCCACCTACAAAGTTAAATATGAGCGTCTGCACATCAAGTTCCAATTAAATATCATCTCCACTTTAAGTTATATGTATTTACTTCCATCTTACTAATTCCATTATTAATAATATTGGCTTAAAAGTAAAGGTTAAATTTAATACTTTACATTAACTTTACATTCAAAATGTCTACTTTGTTTGATCTACCTTTACTCTAGTACCATCTACATTAATAACTTTGATTTCTTCACCTTTATTTATTAAATTACCAGTAGATATTGCACTATATTCTTTATCATTTAATTTAACCGTGCCTGTCGGTCTCAACTCTGTCAATGTTATACCTGTTAGACCTTCGAGCATTGTATATTCTTCTGTGAGTGTTGTGTAACCTTCTTCAGTTGTTAAGCGATCATTTAAAGCAATTTTACCCCACATTTTTCTTGGTTTAAAAATCTTTAAAAATATGAGTGATAATAATGCCCCGACAATAATTCCAATGACTGAATAAATACCCGAAGCTAAATCTGGTGCTGCAATAGAAACAGAAATAATCATACTAGCTATACCTAATGTCGTAAGCGTCCCATCATTCAATATTTTTCCATCAATAACAATAAGTAAGAGTCCAACAATATAAATAATAAACATAATAATAATCATACTCACGTCTGGAATATTTATATAAAAGAAAGTCGTTATAAGGAAAACACCTAATAGTGCAAAAATTCCTCGCATATTAACAAGTACTTCTCCAATTAAAAACATCGTACCAAGTCCGACAATTACAAAGCTCATAAATGATAATTGCAATAATTCATTCATTTTATTCCTCCTCTGTTCTTCTTTGTTTATTTTTTAAATAGGAAAGAAGCTATAATTAATATTAAGTTTCATACTAATTATAGCTTCTTTTATTTAATTTAAAATTAATTCAAGTAAATCTTTATTGAATTCTTTAGATTTTAACATTGCTATTTCTTGTTTATAAGGTGATTTTTTATTCTTTTTATCTTCTCCAACATAAGGCGTTTCTAATATTTTTGGGATATCTTTAAAAGTATCTAGATGAACAATATAGTTTAGAGGATCGAAACCAATATGTCCAAAACCAATATTTTCATGGCGATCTTTACTTGCTCCACGTTCATTTTTACTATCGTTTACGTGAATAACTTGAATACGATCTAATCCGACAATTTTATCAAATTCAGTTAAAACGCCTTCGAAATCAGAAACAATATCATAACCTGCATCATGAATGTGGCATGTATCAAGACAAACCGTCAGTTTTTCATTATGGGTAACACCATCAATGATACGAGCAATCTCGTCAAAAGACCTACCGATTTCTGTGCCTTTACCAGCCATCGTCTCAAGGGCAATATTAACTGTTTGATCTTTAGTTAACACTTCATTTAAACCTTCAATAATTCGATCAGTTCCATTATCCACGCCAGCACCAACATGAGCACCTGGATGAAGAACAATTTGTTTAGCACCTAATGCTTCAGTTCTTTGAATTTCAGACTCTAAAAATGATGTGCCTAATTCAAATGTTGCTGGTTTTGTCGTGTTCGCTATATTAATAATATAAGGAGCATGAACAATAATATCACTAATACCATGCTCTTTCATATGTTCCTCACCAGTTTCAATGTTCAATTCTTCAATTGGGCGTCTACGAGTGTTTTGAGGCGCACCTGTGTATATCATAAATGTATTTGAACCATCTGAAGCAGCTTCTTCACTCGATCCTAATAACATTTTCTTACCTTTCATTGATACGTGAGATCCTAACTTAACCATTCAATCACCTCGAAATTATTTTTTTCTGTATTTATTTTTTTGTTGTACTAAACTACGTTTAATTGCTTCTTGTTGATTTTTCATTTTCTTTTTATAGCCAGGTTTAACTTCTTTAGGTTTTCTAACCTGTTGCCAAGCTAAGCGATCTATATCTGTTGTTTTATTTTTTCTTGTTACACGTTTATTCGAGGGCTTTCTTTCTATTAAACCGTCTGAAGTAATGTCAGAATAAGTAAATTTAATTCCACGTTTATCTAATACATCAATTAAAGGCTCATCTTTCTCAGTAAAGAAACTAATTGCCATACCTTCATTACCAGCACGAGCAGTTCTACCTACTCTGTGGACATAGAAGTCAACTTCATTTGGCATCTCCACATTTATAATATGGCTCACTCCTGGTATATCAATACCTCTAGAAGCTAAATCCGTTGCAACTATATACTCATACTTTAAATCGCGAACGTCATTCACCATTCTTTTTCGTTCACGCGCACTTAAACCACCATGAAGAATACCAACATTTAAACCTACTGCTTTTAATTCTTTAAATAATTTATTTGCTTTTTCCTTGTTATTTGCAAAGACAATAGCAACAAAAGGTTTAATTGTTTGTGAAATTTTTTCAATCAATTCAACTGGATTTCTATGTCTTAATTCAATGATTTTATGTTCGATTGATAAAGGCGTGATTGGTGATTTAATTTCAATATGTGTAGGTTGTGCTAAATACTTTTTGAAGAAATGTTCTAATTTTTCTGGTATAGTTGCTGAAAAAACTAATGTTTGAATGTTTTTTTGGCAACGTACAAGTAATTGATCAATTTCATCTAAAAAGCCCATATCTAACATAAGATCAGCTTCATCTATCACAAATGATTTAGCAGTATAAATAGACACAGCGTTATCTTTAACCATATCTAGGATACGTCCTGGCGTACCAATTATGATATCGGGCGTGTTTCTTAACTGTTTTTTCATTCGATCGCGGTCGAGTCCTCCAACTAATAATCTTGAAGACCATACTTCTTTTTTATCTGATAATTTTATAACTTCTTCAATATCTGCATGAATCTGCATGGCAAGTTCACGTGTTGGTACAGCAATAACATACTGTACTTCATTTTTATCTTCCTCGATTTGATTAAATAAAGGTAATAAAAAAGCATGTGTTTTACCTGAACCAGTTTGTGATTCACCAATCACACTATTATGATTTAAAATTTCCGGAATAACTTTTGTTTGTATTTCTGTAGGTTCTTTGAAAAATAATTCTTCAGTAACCTTGACTAACGTGTCATTTAATCCTAACTTTGAAAATAAATTGCTTGTCATTATAAATACCTCTCTCAATAACCATCAATTAATGACAGCTTTATTAAATAAATGTAAATGGATCTGTGTTTTTTTCTGAGACTGTAAAATTAATCGAGTTTGATTTAAAATTAGCTTCTAAATAGTCCTTAACAGCATGTTTCATTATTTTTTCAATATAATGACCTGCATCTATCACAACAAGACCTAATTCAATAGCTTCTTGTGCTTGATGGAATGTTATATCTCCGGTAATCAAAACATCAGCATTTTGTTCGAATGCATCGTAAATAAACTTTTCACCACTACCGCCGAGAATCGCTACTTTCTCAACATTTTTTTCTAAATCTCCACTCACTCTTAAGTTTTTTACATCGAGACTTTCTTTAATTTCTTCACATAGTAATTGTACACTAGTTTTTTTATTTAAACAGCCTATTCGACCTATACCTAAAGACTTATTTTCATTTTGTAATTTATATATATCATAAGCAACTTCTTCATAAGGATGTGCCTTAATCATTTGATTAACTGCATCGTTTAACTTCTCTTCACTTACAATTACTTCTAGTTTAACTTCTTCAAAAACACTCAATTTATCATGTTCTCCACTAAAAGGATTAGCTTCTTTTAAAGGTTTAAATTGACCTTGTCCTACAGTTTCAAAACTGCAATCAGAGTAATTTCCTATATGACCTGCGCCTGACTCATTTAATGCATATTTAACATCAGCTAAATAGTCCTTAGGAACGTAAACTATCATTTTATATAGTGCAATAGTTCTTGTTTCAACAAGCGGTTTAGTATCTTCAACCAATAATGCATTTGCTAATAGGTCATTGACTCCATTTTCAGCAACATCTAAATTTGTATGAGCAGCATAAACGCTTATATTATTTTCAATTAACTTTTTTATTGTTCGACCTTTAGGTGTAGTAAAATCAATTTGTTTAAGTCCTTTAAATAATAGTGGATGATGAGCAACGATTAAATCGATATTATTTTCGATTGCTTCATCAACAGTCACTTCTAGTACATCTAAACTTATAAGTACGTTTTCAACTAAGTTAGAGTGTGAACCTACCTGCAATCCATTATTATCCCATTCATAACCTAAAGAGATAGGTGCCCATTCTTCCAGTTTCTTAAAAATATCTTTATTTGTTAAATGACTCATTATTCAAGACCTCCTTAATCCAAGTTAACTTTTTTTCGAATTGCTTTAATTTTATATAATTTATTTCTTTAGCCTGTTTCATTTCCCCAAGAATTCTTATAAGATTCTCTTTTTCTTCTTCCCATTTCTTAAGAAATTCTATAGAACGTTCTTTTAATAAAAGTGGGCCAAAATAAATTTGCTTTTCAAAACTTATACTTTCAGAATAAACATCAGCTTTTTTTGTTTTTTCTGCAATTAAAATTTCATAAAAATGATTATTTTCTTCAACTATTTGTTCACTCGTTAAATTATAATTATATTTAATCAACCATTTTCTTAATTGATCTGCATCTAAGTTCGGTTGTAAAATCAATTTATTAGTTTTAAGGGTTTTATTTAAGTCTGTTGATAGAATACTTTCGATTAACTTTCCACCCATACCTGCAATAACAATTGTGTCAGGTTCATCTGCTTCTAACACAGCTAAGCCATCACCAAGTCTTACGTCTATTCTTTCTTCCAATTGATATGAATTTACGACTTCTTTTGCTCTATTAAAGGGTCCTTTATTAACTTCTCCAGCAATTGAGGTTGCTGTTACATCATTTAAACATACATAAGAAGGTAAGTAAGCATGATCTGATCCAATATCAGCAAAAAAGCTAGCTTCAGAAATATATTTACTTATTTCTTTTAAGCGTAACGATATCTGTATTTTTTTCATTATATTCTCCTAAAAAGCTTTATATAATTGAGAAAAGCTTTCTGATTATCAGAAAGCTTTTCATTATAAATATATTTATTTCATTTCTGCGAGCCAAGCAGCAACTTCATCAGCTTCTTCTCCTTGAATTAAACCTGGAGGCATTGACCCTTGCCCTTCTTCGATAACAGTGTGAATATCTTCTTCAGAATGATCTGAACCTACTGAAGTTAAGTCAGGACCTGATTCTCCTGTTAAATCATCACCATGACAAGTAGCACAGTTATTTGCAAAAATTTCTTCTGGTTCTAGAACTTCTGCTTCTTCTGTTTCTCCGCCATTTTCATCTTCATTTTGGATATCAGCTCGTTGGCTTACTCCAAGTGAAGAAAAGATAATGACTGCAAAAACACCAATAATAGCGATTATTGCAAACGGAATAATGTTTGACTTCATCTTTCTACTTCCTCCTTATGTAAATCTAGTAATAATGAATATACTATGTCTATATTCATTTTACTAGATTTCATCAATAGTTTAAAGCAATATCCATAAATTATTAAATTTATTTAATTTTAATCTTATTCAAGGAAGTCTTTTAATTGCTTACTTCGACTTGGATGTCTTAGTTTTCTTAATGCTTTTGCTTCTATTTGACGAATTCTTTCTCTTGTTACACCAAACACTTTCCCAACTTCTTCTAGAGTACGTGTGCGTCCATCATCTAGTCCAAATCTTAATCTCAATACGTTTTCTTCACGATCAGTCAACGTATCTAATACATCTTCTAATTGTTCTTTTAATAATTCATATGCTGTATGATCTGAAGGTGAAACGGCTTCTTGGTCCTCGATAAAATCACCTAAGTGAGAGTCATCTTCTTCACCAATTGGCGTTTCAAGTGACACTGGTTCTTGTGATATTTTTAAAATGTCTCTTACTTTATCAGGAGTAATTTCCATTTCTTCTCCAATTTCTTCTGGAGTTGGATCTCGTCCTAAATCTTGTAATAACTGTCTTTGAATTCTAATAAGTTTATTAATTGTCTCAACCATATGAACTGGGATACGAATGGTACGCGCTTGGTCAGCGATTGCTCTTGTAATTGCTTGACGAATCCACCATGTTGCATACGTACTGAATTTAAACCCTTTTTCATGGTCAAATTTTTCTACAGCTTTCATTAGTCCCATATTACCTTCTTGAATTAAATCTAAAAATAGCATGCCTCGACCGACATATCTTTTGGCAATACTTACAACTAATCTTAAGTTTGCTTCTGCAAGTTCACGGCTTGCCATTTCATCATGTTCTAATATTCTTTTAGCTAACACAACTTCTTCTTTTGCAGATAATAATTCAACTCGTCCAATTTCTTTTAAATACATGCGGACTGGGTCATCTATTTTAATACCTAGTGGGACACTTAAGTCACGTAATTCTTCAGCACGAGGTTCATCTTTATCTGCGCCACCTGTAACTTTAATTCCTTTTGACTCCAACTCTTCATAAAATGCATCTATATCTTCTGGTTCAATTTCAAATGTTGATAATCGATCTGCCACTTCTTCATAAGCTAGTTCGCCTTTTTTACTACCAATCTTTATCAATTCTTTTTTTACATTTTCTAAAGTCTCTTCTTCTTCAAGAATATCTGTTTCTTTTTTCTCTGTCATAAAGTCGCCTCCTAAATGATTTAACAATAAACTTATTTTTTATCGCGTTTTAATTGGATAATTTTCACAGCAATTGTTGTCGCTCTTACTGTATCTGCTTCTTGTTCTGCTTGAGCTAACTCTTTTTTTAACTTATCAAGTTCAGGTTGCTCATTTGCTTGAATATGAATAGTTTGCAGATAATCATTAATTTCTTCTTCGGTTATATTATCATTTATTGGAATTAAAGCGATACTTGTAATTGCCTGTATAAGCTCTTCATCTCTTACTTTATCGTATAATTGACTTACATTAATCGTTTCATAATGTTCTAATAAAGCGTATATATGAGTAACTATAACTTTATGAATATCTAAATTAAAATTAATGCCTATTTCTCTTTGAATTTTTTTTGTGTAGTTGTTTTTCAATAAATTTGCGATTAAATACCTTTCTGCATTTTCAAATGCAGGTCTTGTTTTATTCCTGTTATTAGTTTGTTTAAGTAAAGGCGGTGGTTCAGGTAAAGGTACTTGATTAAACTTAGTTGTTTTTTTAATTTGACGATTTACTTCACTTGTCAATGTTTCTTCTGTTAAATCAAATTTATTCCTTAAATCTTTAATATAAAGTTCACGTTCTATTGAGCTTTTGATTGTTGCAAGATGTTTAATCATTTCTTCAATATATTCAAGTCGATCACTTTCTATTTTTAGATTATAATCTTTTTGTTTATATTCCATGAAAAACTTTGTAAATGTTTGGCTTTGATCAAGAACTTGAAGTTGAAATGCTTCGGAACCTTTATCTGCGATGAATTGATCTGGATCAGATTGATCTGGTATGCGAGCAATTCTTATATCTGCACCAATTTTTTGTAAAGTTAAGGCAGCTTGATAACTTGCTTCAATTCCTGCTTGATCAGCATCGAAAGAAATTACAATTGTCTCAGCATAACGTTTTAATAATTTTGCTTGAGATTCTGTTAATGCAGTACCTAAAGTTGCAACGGTATTTTTGAATCCAGCTTGATAAGCTGTTATAACATCCATATACCCTTCCAAAACAATTACTTCACCTTTTTTTCTAACTTCATTTTTTGCTAGATCAAAATTATAAAGCAAGTTACCTTTATGAAACAACTCATTTTCTGGGCTATTTAAATATTTTGGTTGATGCTCTTCTTTAATTGCTCGACCACCAAAACCTACTGTTTTTCCTAAATGATTATTAATTGGGAAAACAATTCGCCCTCTAAATGGATCAGTGGCACCTTGTCCTTTCATAGACAAGACACCCGATTTAATTAAGGCTTGCTGATGAAAACCTTTTTTTAATAAAAAGTCTACTGTAACCGCTTCGTCAATTGGCGCATATCCTAATTGAAAAGTATCAATTATATCTTCATTAATACCACGTTCTTTAAAGTAATTAAGTGCTTCCTCACCATTTTCAGTATACTTTAACAAATGATGATAATATTTAGTCAACCATTCATAAGCACTTAATAAATTAGTTGCTTCTTCACTTATCTTTTTTTGATTAGACTCTTTAATTTCTGGAAGCTCTATATGACTTTGTGTTGCTAAATGTCTAACTGCCTCAATAAAGTTGTATTGTTCTATTTCCATGATAAAAGAAAATACATTACCACCTTTACCACAGCCAAAACAGTGAAAAATTTGTTTTTCTTCAGTTACAGAAAAAGATGGTGTATTTTCATTATGAAAGGGACATAATCCGAAATGATTCCGTCCTTGCTTTTTTAATTGAACATATCCACTAACAACATCAACTATATCATTTGCTTTTCTTATTTCTTCAATCTTATCTTCAGGAAGTATATTGGTCATTAAAATCATCAATTCCTATTCTTCGATATCTTTTTCAATCTTTTAAAGACCTCTACTCTAAATAGTTTTCTACTATATTTATACCCTTAATATTATATTTAAAACATTTCTATATAAATAATTGCAATGGTTAATTATAGTTGATTACTCTTATTAATTCAACTCTTTTACTCACTAGCTAATTCTTGATGATTTTGTAAAATAATATTTGCTGTTTCTTCTACAGCTTTATCTGAAACATCAATTACTTCACAACCAAGTTTATCTATGATTTTATTAAAATAAATTAATTCTTCTTCTATCCGTTTTTTTTGTGCATAAGTGGCATGTTCACCTAAACCTAATGCTTTTAAGCGCTCTTTACGAATATTATTTAATTTATCTGGATTAATTTTTAAACCAATACATTTTTTGGGATCAATATTAAATAATTCTTCAGGTACATCAACTTCAGGCATTACAGGAACATTAGCAACTTTTAATCGTTTATGAGCCAAGTATTGCGATAAGGGGGTTTTTGATGTACGTGAAACACCTATTAAAACAATATCTGCTCTAGAAATACCTCTTGGGTCTCTACCATCATCATATCTAACTGCAAATTCAATAGATTCAATCCGCTCAAAGTAATCTTTATCTAATTTGTAAACAAGACCAGGTTCTAATCTTGGTTCATGTTTGAACACTCTTTCCATTGCATTCATCATTGGTCCCATAATATCAATTGATTCGATATCTAAGTTTTTTGCTTGTTTGTTAATATAAGCTCTTAAAACCGGATTCACCATAGTAAACCCAATAACACCTTCTTTTTCTTTCACACTTTGTAAAGTCTCGTCTATTGTTTTTTCATCTTCTACATAAGGGATTCTTTCAATTTCATAATCCTTAGTTAAAAACTGACTTAAACCTGCTTTGATAACTAGTTCTGCTGTATCTCCAACTGAATCAGATAAAATAAATATTGTCGGTTTATTCTCCATTGTTAACCCCTTCCTAAGTATTATTCTCCTAAAATTAATTCAACAAACGATTGAGTAATCGTCGTCTTAGTAATACGTCCAACTACTTGTAAGCCGTCTTCATTTTCTTTCACAACTGGTAAGCCGTCTATTTGTTTGTCGATTAATTTTTTTGCACTTTCAATTAATAGTTCATTTGGTTCACACACTGTTATATTGGGCATACGTGTCATAATAATATGCACAGGAACTGCATTTAAATCTTGTTTGCCTAAACTTGCTCTTAACAAATCTTTTCTTGATAGTACGCCAGTTAGGCAGCTGTGATCATCAACAACAAATAATGTTCCAACATCTCCTAAAAACATTGTTGAGATAGCATCATACACAGATGCATCTTCTTTTACTACAACAGGCACTGATTGGAAATCTTTTACTTTATACTTTTTGACTTTTTCAGTTAGTAACTCTGACCCTGTCTTTCCTGTATAAAAATAACCTACACGTGGCCTTGCATCAAGAAATCCTGCCATTGTTAAAATGGCAAGATCCGGTCTAATTGTTGCACGAGATAAATTTAGTTCATTAGAAATTTTCTCGCCTGTAATAGGTCCATTTTCCTTTACAATCTCAATGATCGTTTCTTGACGGTCTGATAACTCCACTTTTTCACCACCTATATTTTTAAAATTTCAATCTTTTAATTAATGTAGTTTAAGAAAGTGTACTAATTAATTGAAATGTTGGTTCCATTCAATCACTGTTAAATCGGCATATTCTTTAATCAGTTTTGAGATTTTTTTAACAAGAGCTAAGCGATTACCTTTAATTTGCTCATCTTCTGCCATAACCATATTGTTATCAAAGAAGTTGGTAATAAAATCAGCTAGACTAATTAAATCCTCAAATGCATTTTCTGCTTTTAATTCAATATTATTTACTTGGAAAGATTTTTTAACTGTAACATACTTTTCATATAGAGCCTGTTCAGTTTCAGTAACAAATAAATCCTGCTTAATTTCATTCGCAGCATCTTTCGTATTAAGATTTAATACTCGAACTAAAGCTTCCTGAACTGGTTTGAATGTATCATCATTTCGCTTATGTGAAAGAATAACTGCTTTATTATGTGTATATGCTAAACTTCCTAGTTTTTTGTTTGTAACAGATTCAACAATATCTTGTTCGAGTCCACTTTGGATAAATAGATATTTTACGCGCTGCTTAAAGAAATTCTTAATGTTTTCTTTTAATTTCTCGTCTTCTATACCATAGATGTTTTCTACAATTGCTAACAGTTCTTCTACTCTAACATCCCATGCTTTTTCTTCCATAATACGTAGCACACCAATAGCCTGTCTTCTCAGACTATATGGATCTTGAGAACCAGTAGGCATTAATCCAACAGATATAGAACTAATTACTGTATCTAATTTATCAGCAATACTGACAACTGTTGATATTTGTGACTTAGGTAGTTTATCATTTGCTTGAACAGGTAAGTAATGTTCTTTAACCGCCTCAGCTACACCTTCATCTTCACCTAATATAAGAGCGTACTTTTCTCCCATAATACCTTGTAACTCTGGGAACTCATTAACCATATCTGTCATCAAATCAAATTTAGATATTTCTGCCGCCCGACGAATTTTTTCAGCTGTCTTATAATCAACCTCAAGCAGTTGGCCAATTTCTTTTGCAATAGCTGTTACTTTAGTTACTTTTTCAGCTAAAGTACCTATTTTTTCTTGATAAACAACTGTTTTCATTTTCTCTAAATAAAAGTCAATTTCATACTTCTGGTCTTCTGCGTAGAAAAACTCACCATCTGAAAGTCTAGCACGTAATACTTTTTCGTTTCCTTGAGCAACATTTTCTATTGCTTGGTCATCACCGTTTCTTACACTCACAAAATACGGTAAAAGTTCTTCATGCTCATTTACAACTGGGAAGTAGCGTTGATGTTCTTTCATCGACGTGATTAAAACTTCTGATGGTAAGTTTAGAAAATGCTCTGCATACGAACCATAAAACGCAGTTGGATATTCAACTAAATTACGTACTTCAGTTAGTAATTCAGGATCGATTAAAATTTTAAATTTATTTTTCTTTTCTAATTCTTTTAATTGTTCAACAATTATCTTTTCGCGTTTTTTAGGATTTGGTATACAGTAATTCGCTTCAAGTGCAGACTCATACTCACTTGCATCAGACAATTCTATATGATTACCTAAAAAGCGGTGACCACGTGTTTTCCTGTCAGTTTCAACATATGCGATTTCAAAAGGGATAACTTCTTTATCAGCTAAAGCAACAAGCCATCTGATCGGTCTTGCAAACTTATATGACAATTCTCCCCAACGCATCGTTTGTTGAAAATGAAGCGAGTTAATAATTTCTTTAAATTCAGGTAAAATATCTTTTGTTGATTTACCTTCAATTGTTTTTTCGACAAATATATACTCAATACCTTTTACTTCACGAGTGAAGATGTCCTTAGGAGACATACCTTGCCCTTTTGTAAAACCAATTGCTGCTTTTGACCAGTCACCTGATTCATCCTTTGCAATTTTCATAGCAGGTCCTCTTACTTCTTCGGTGATCGTAGTTTGATTTTCATCTACATTTTCAATGATAATTGCTAGTCTTCTTGGTGTTGAAAAAGACGTAATATCCTGGTAGCCAATACGTGAGTCATTTAACCAATTTTGAGTCTTTTTATATAATTCTTTTTCTGCATTATCAATAAAACGTGCTGGTAATTCTTCGACACCAACTTCAAATAATATGTGGTTAATCATTTTTATTTTCTCCTTTCAACATCGGGAAGCCAAGTTTTTCTCTTTCTTCAACATAAGCTTGTGATATATTTCTAGCTAAATGACGTACACGTCCAATATAACCAGTTCTTTCAGTTACTGAAATAACACCTTTTGCATCAAGTAAATTAAATACATGTGAACATTTTAAAACGTAATCGTATGATGGGAAAATTAAATCCTTATCCATTGTTGATTTTGCTTCTTCTTCATATAAATTAAACAATTTAAATAATGTATCAGTATTTGAATCTTCAAATGCATATTTTGAATGTTCATATTCAGGCTGTAAGAATATATCTCCAACAGTTACACCATCTGCCCAATCTAAATCAAATACATTTTCTTTATCTTGAATATATGATGCCAGTCTTTCAATACCATATGTTAGTTCAACTGATACTGGACTCGCTTCTAGACCACCAACTTGCTGGAAATAAGTGAACTGAGTTACTTCCATACCATCTAACCATACTTCCCAACCTAAGCCTGCTGCACCTAGTGTTGGGTTTTCCCAATTATCTTCTACAAAACGTATATCGTGCTTCAAAGGATCTATCCCTAAATTTATTAATGAATCTAAGTACAAATCTTGTATATTATCTGGTGAAGGTTTCATAATAACTTGAAATTGATGATGCTGATATAAGCGGTTTGGGTTTTCACCATAACGACCATCATCTGGGCGTCTAGATGGTTCAACATAAGCCACATTCCAAGGTTCTGGCCCTAGTGTTCTTAATAATGTCATCGGTGACATTGTTCCGGCACCTTTTTCAACATCATACGCTTGCATTAAAATACAGTCTTGTTTTGCCCAATAATTTTGTAAGTTTAAAATCATATCTTGAATATTCATTTATAATCCCCCATTCTTTTAATAAAAAACTAAAAATCCGTCCCTATGCCTTGTGATTACAAAGCATAGGGACGGATTTTTATCCGCGGTTCCACCCTATTTGCTCTTTATAAGAGCCTCTTTAAAGTGTATTACTCGTGAAGGGCCTATTAACCTTTTTCTAGCTTTCACTTTTCTAGAATCGCTTTTTAAAAATATCAGGTTATTTTTTCTCCGTCATCATAATTATATCTATTTTAAATAATACCGAATCATAGGTGTTTAGTCAATTTATTGTCCTTCTAACCGGTTCATTTGTTCTAAGAATCGTTTAGATTTCAATCGATAACTTCCATAAGTCTCATAATAATTATCAAATATTTTCCTTAGTAATTGAATATTAGCTTTTTTCATATTTATCGTTCCAATTTGTTCTAATCCCGCATTCATAAAGATAGGTAATATTTTAATAACATTAGGAGATATTTGCACAGCATACTCATCCGTATTAAAACAATTAACGCAAAGTAAGCCACCTTCTCTAACTGAAAAAGAAGTTAAATTATTTACATCACCACATCTCGCACAACAATCAATAATTGGAGCGAACCCACCGCGTTTAAATAGTTTTAACTCTAACATAAATATCGGAACCATTAAATCTTCTTCATCATTAATCCACTGTAAAGTTAAATCTAGCTGATTATATAAATAAGGTTCCCTTTCTTTATCTTCAGTTAACATAGTCGTTAGTTCAACAAGATACGCAGCATAAGCTGTTTTCATTATATCTTCTCTAATTGATCTGAATGATTCAAGAGTTTCCCCTTGTTGCACTGTACTTAAACCTTTACTTAGATAAATAAGAAAACTCGCTTTAACAAATGGTTGGGCTAATGAAGAAAGTTTACTTTTAGCTTTATTAGCCCCACGACAAATTGCTGATATTTTCCCTAATTCTTTACTGAAAATAGTTATTATTTTATGTGTCTCGCCATAATTTTGTGTTCGTACTACAATGCCTTCAATTGTCTTTAACACATAATGCACCTCTTTTAAAATTCATCAAAGTCAAAACCATATTGTTTTAACATTACTTCTTTATTTCTCCAGTCTTTTTGTACTTTAACCCATAATTCTAAATATACTTTATCATCAATTAATTCTTCGATATCTTTCCTTGCTTCACTACCAATTTTTTTAAGCATGCTTCCCTGCTTACCTATGATAATACCTTTTTGTGAATCTCTTTCAATAATAATAGTCGCATTTATATGCGTTCGATCAGACTCTTCTTTAAAACTTTCTACAACAACGTTAACTGAATGTGGAATCTCTTCTTCAGTATGATGAAGGACTTTCTCTCTAATTAGTTCACTTACCATAAAACGTGTTGAATGGTCTGTAATTTGTTCGTCATCAAAATACTTTGGTCCTTCTGGTATATGTTCTTTAACCATTTCTAAAAGCTTCTCAACGTTATTACCATTTAAAGCAGAGATTGGAATAATTTCTTCAAAATCACATTTATCTTTGTACTGATTAATTAAAGGAAATAAGTCATTTGGATTAATTAAATCCACTTTATTGATGACTAAGTAAATCGGTTGATGTAAATTTTTTAATCGTTCAATAATATATTGGTCACCTTTACCATAGCCTTCATTAGCATTTATAAAGAACATGACAACATCTGCATCATGTAATGTACGCATTGATGCATCGACCATATAATCACCTAAGCGATGCTTTGGTTTGTGGACACCTGGTGTATCGATAAAAACAAGTTGAGCATCATCAGTTGTTAATATTCCCTGAATACGCGTCCGTGTTGTTTGGATTTTATCACTGATAATAGATACTTTTTCGCCAATAGCTTGATTTAAAAAAGTAGATTTACCCACATTAGGTCGACCTACAATCGTAATGAATCCTGATTTAAATTGATTTGTCATAAAAGACCTCCATAATTATAATATATATTCTATGATTTTTGGTAGAAAGATAATCGTACCGATAATGATTGCAATTATAACGGCAATTAAAACAAAACCTGCACTCATATCTTTTATTTCTTTTGCAAGTAGATTTTTTTCAGGTTTTAAATAATCAATCAGTCTTTCAACAACACTATTAATCAATTCCGTTATAATAACTAGTGCTATTGCAATAATAACAAATAACCATTCATATTTATTAATTTGTAAGAACAAACTAAATAATAGAACTACCATTGAAAAAGCTAAATGAATCTTAAAATTTTTTTCTTGTTTAAATGCTACAATTAATCCTGCCCAAGCATATTTAAGACCGATTCCTTTCTTACTCTCTTTCAAGACCAAATTCCTTTAAAATATATTCTTGCCGTGAAAACATTTCTTTTTCCTCAGCTTCTGTTTCATGCGTATACCCTAGTAAATGTAATAAACTATGGACAGTTAAAAATGCTATTTCTCTTTTAAAGCTATGATTATAATTTTCAGCTTGCTCTTTAACTTTATCAATCGAAATAACTACATCACCTATCGGGTAAACATTTTCTGAAAACTCAGCAGAAAAATCATCTATAAGAGGAAATGATAAAACATCAGTTTCTTTATCAATCTCACGGTAAGTTTTATTTAATTCTCTAATTTCTTCGTCTGTTACAAAGCTCATACTTACTTCATAATTAAATATAACTTTCTCTTTTTCTAAAGTATAGTGAATAAGTTCTGTTAACATCTCTTTATCTTTTTGTGTTACTAAATTTGCTTCATCAATATAATCAACAGTTCTCACTATACCCCTCCTTCAAATAGAATTGATTTTTTCCATTTAGCTTATTCAGCATCATATGCTTGAATGATTTTTTGTACAAGTGGATGTCTAACAACATCAGTACCTGTTAAATGGATAAACTCTAATCCATTAACATTTTTTAATATTTTATTTACAACAAATAAGCCTGATTCAACACCTTTTGGTAAATCAACTTGCGTTATATCGCCTGTGACGATCATTTTCGAACCAAAACCAAGACGAGTTAAAAACATCTTCATTTGTTCTGGTGTTGTGTTTTGTGCTTCGTCTAAAATAACATATGCACTATCTAATGTACGTCCTCTCATATAGGCAAGTGGCGCAATTTCGATTACTTCACTATCAATGAGTCGTAATGTCTGATCAACACCTAATACATCATTTAATGCATCGTATAATGGACGTAAATAAGGATCGACTTTTTCTTTTAAATCACCTGGTAAAAAACCTAAGCTTTCTCCTGCTTCAACTGCGGGTCTCGTTAAAACAATTTTTTTCGTTGCTCCTGTTTTTAATGCATGAACTGCAAATACAACTGCTAGATAAGTTTTCCCTGTTCCAGCTGGACCAATACCAAACACTAAATCATTATTTCGCATCGCTTGAACATATTCTTTTTGTCCGAGCGTTTTAGCACGGATTGTTTGTCCTCTTGAATTTTTGGTAATCGTTGCCTCAAATAAAGTTTCAAATAACTCTATTTTATCTTCTTTAGATAATTCAATCGCATATAAAACATCACGTTCAGTAAATTTAATCCCTTTTTGAACCATAATTAATAAACTATTTAATACTTCTTCTACAATACGTATCGTATCTTTTTCACCAGAGACACTAACTGATTCACCACGACTTATAATCGATATATCTAACTGTTCTTCAATCAATTTCAAATAATAATCATTTGCTCCGAATAAAGTTTGAGTATCTTCATTATTAGTAAGTTTAATGTCCACTTTTTTTAAGTGATCCGTCATACATAATCTCCTTTGTAATTATACTTAATGATTCTTTAATTTTATCACTGACAACGTTGACTTGCAAAAATATAAAAAAGTACGATATTACAGTAACTTTGTAATATCGCACTTAAAATTTAATCTGTTCGACCAGCTTTATAAGGCTTTAATGCTCTTGGTTTTCCTAATACTTCAGCCATAACAATGCTTTCTTGTAAACCTTTATTTGATATTCTTCTCTTTAAACTTTTCTTACTAACAGCCGACTTTTTATTATGATGACTTATCACAGCCGGTCCATCTAATGATGATGCTATATGCTGTGGTTCATCTTTTTTGTTTGTCTCTGTATTAGTTCGATATCGATCAGCTAATGCTTCTCTTTGCTTATTGCGGTGCTCTTCAATTGAAGTCATTGCTTTTTCAACAGGTTTATTAGGTTCAGAAACTTTTTCTTCAAACACGTCTTTCTCTTGTTCAAATACATTTTCAAATTTCTTTAAATTTCTATCAATTTTTGATTCTAATGTCTCAGGTTCTCTTGTTTGAGCATTTTCGCTTGAACTAGAGCCTTGAGATTCTCTTTGTTCATTTTTACGTTGTGTTTTCTTAGAACTACTAACTAAATTAGATATTATCGCAATAGCAATAATAACGATAAATAGGTTATTAAACACAAAGTCCATAATACCTTCTATCATATAAATACCCCTATCTTAATACGATTATTCAGTTTCATTATCCTCTGAACCTGACTCGTCAGAAACTCCACCAATTGTATCACGCATGTTTGAATCTGCTTGGATATTTTTATAGTTCATATAATCCATAACACCCATATTACCAGAACGTAATGCTTCAGCAAGTGCACGTGGTACCTCAGCCTCTGCTTCGACAACATTTGCTCTCATTTCTTCAACTTTTGCTGTCATCTCTTGCTCTAATGCAACAGCCATCGCGCGACGTTCTTCTGCTTTAGCTTGTGCGATGTTCTTATCAGCTTGCGCTTGATCAGTTTGTAGGATAGCACCAATGTTTTTACCAATATCAACATCTGCAATGTCGATTGAAAGAATTTCAAACGCTGTACCCGAGTCTAACCCTTTCGAAAGAATTGTGTGAGATATTGTATCAGGATTTTCTAATACTTTTGCATGTGTATCTGAGCTACCAATTGTACTAACTACACCTTCACCAACACGAGCGATAACAGTTTCTTCACCCGCACCACCGACTAAGCGATCAATGTTAGCACGCACTGTAATACGAGCTAATGCTTTTACTTCGATACCGTCCATCGCAATACCTGCGATTAGTGGTGTTTCAATTACTTTTGGGTTAACACTCATTTGTACGGCTTCTAGTACGTTTCTTCCAGCAAGGTCAATTGCTGCACCGCGTTCAAATGGAAGTGAAATATTTGCACGATGTGCTGCGATAAGTGCATTTACAACACGATCTACATTACCACCCGCTAAATAGTGACTCTCTAGTTGATTTGTTGTAATGTCAATTCCAGCTTTATAAGCTTTAATCAACGGGTTAACAACACGTGCTGGTACAACTCTACGTAAGCGCATTCCAATTAGAGTCGTTAAATTAACTTTAACACCTGCTGCAAGTGCACTAATCCAAAGTGCGACTGGTACTAATGTAAATAAAACGATTAATGCAATAACAACTAATGCAATAATAATAATTGGTAAAATTGATTCAATTTCCATTTTAATTCCCCCTATTTTTCTTCATTAATTTTTTCTTTTACAACTACCTTAATACCTTCGATGAAAATTATTTCAATCTGTCTATCTCTTTCAATATACCCTCCTTGAGACACCACATCCAATCGTTCATTATTAACTGTAGCTATTCCACTTGGTCTAAGTGGCGTTAAAGTTACACCAGTTAATCCTAATAAGCCTTCTCTATCATGATTAGATATATAACCCATAACCGTTGTGGACCTATCTTGTAGGACTAATTTATTAAATAACCCTTTACTCTTACCAATCGACCGGAATAAAAATACTGCAGCAATAATTGCGACAACAAATGCAATTCCAATACTAATCGCCATCTGAGTAAAGTCATAACCTGCCATAAATAAGGAACCTAAGACAGCAAGACCACCTAGGACTCCAAGGAATCCACCAACAATAAAGATTTCTGCTATAATAAGCAAAATACCTAAAATTAGTAAGATTAGAGCTTCCATACCCGCTAATCCTGCGATTACATGTCCATAGAAAAACAAGATTAATGCGGCAACTCCCATTGTACCAGCTACACCAAATCCAGGAGAATAAAGTTCTACTATAAGCCCTAAACTAGCTACTGAAAGCAATATCGGGATAACTATAGGACTAGTTACAAAACGAGCAATATCTTCTGCTACTGAAGTTTCTGTTTCAACTATAGTAGCATCAGATAAATTTAATTTATCTAACAAATCAACTCTATTATTCACTATTCCTTCAGCATAACCTACTTTAACAGCATTATTTGGGATTAATGTGAGAAAATCACCTTTTGGTGCATCATATTCAGGTAAGTCTACATCTGGATTAGCCATAGCTTCAGCATAAATTGGATCACGATTATTAGATTCTGCCGCACTCTTCATTGCAGCAATCCAAGCAGATTGTGCTTTTTTATCAGCTGCAGTACCATCACCTGTTATCACTCCACTAGCTCCCATAGTTGCTTGCTTCTTCATATATATATCATCTGTGTTAAGAGCAATATATGAACCC
>RCNJ01000320.1_pt1 | contig 22763 bp, 17 predicted proteins | sample 2041171 | NCBI WGS metagenome assembly RCNJ01 (sample SAMN09708213, study PRJNA481090) | feces metagenome | biome: feces | host: Pygoscelis adeliae | place: Antarctica: Rookery Lake | collected 2010-03-01 | reverse complement strand
GTATAAAGCAACCCACCGACCGTATCAGTCAAGCTCCAAGAGCGAAATACCCAATCATCGTGTCGCATGTTCTGTGGCCTTTTCTCTTAACAGCCGACGATACGTCGCCTCGTTCGGGCTCAAGGTCATTTTCTTGCCGCTTTGCGAACGACCTTCTGTTGTGAGAGCAAATGTGCCCTGCTGGTAGATAGATGTCGGGATCTGTTTGGAAGGCAGGGAGGGGCCGGGGAACGGAAGGCGAGGCCGCATGCTGCTAGGAGGGTTTTAGCAACGATGAGTTTTCGTTGTGCGATGCTCGCGCACTAAATCCGTGCACTGAACCCGTCGAGGTGGTTGTTATACACATTCCATGGAAGCCTTGTCCCTGTTGGACACCTCGTTAACCAATCGGAGCACACAACGGTATTTGCATTTTTCTTGTGGATTGTTAGTTCAAGGTTGCTCGAACTGGAGATGGAGAAGACCAACATCATCCGCTTTCTTAACAGAGGAGAAAAGAATATAAAGAAGTATGGAGGCATGTGTATAAGAACGACTTTTTCCTAATTGGGGATCTCAACTTGAATATAAATTCTGAGAAGGACAAATGGGTTTTTCTCGAGTGTTATTGGGTCGGAGGGTGGTGATGGTATGGATGAAAGCAAAATTTGTCGTGAGGAGCTGAGAAAGTAAGAAAGTGATGCCGACAACAGTCGTGATAGCAATGGTACTCAGACCTCGAGCCTCGTAATCGTAATCACACGTAGGTTGTATAGGCTTATAAAATAGAGAGCGACCTTCTCCATAGCATCACGTCCGACGACGAATTACGTCGCTTAATCAAGAGGTTATGTACGAGTACTAAAAGGTTTGGCTGTATTATAGCCATTTGTAGTCTTGACCTGACTTTTTAAACCTCAACTCTTCCGCGTCGCGTCCCCTCGCCCTCCGGGCCTCCCAACCAATTGACGTTAAAATTTTCCAATCCGCGTCCAACATTTACCCCGAGCATGATATATCACTTCCCTCGTCTCCAACAATTTTCTTCGACCAACAGCAAAATTCACAGACAACATGCCTTATGCACCTTACCCAACCAGATCTCATCCTCAGCTCATAACTTTATAAGCTCCCCATTCACCAGACCCAACCCAACAAGAGCAACTCCCACTCAACGTGCTCAAGGATGAACTACCTGGCAACAACAACGCTGGGCCACCGCTTAGCCGTATTTCTACAGTTCCGATATCACAATATTTGATGGCCCAAGCCGGAGCACGCATCAAGCCCGATGTTCCTAGCTGCCTCCGCCGCCATGATAGTATCTTATGCAGTCTATCCTTTGCAAGATTAGAATTACAAGGCCATCGTCAGCAATCCTATCAACTGTTCATGCCTCACAATAAGCGCTTTTCCTAAAAGGAAAGCTGATGGTTCGTAATTTCATGATCTGTTGTTCATCATCACTTATGTGTCGCTGACGCGCAGAACTGAAAGCGTAACATTTACACAGCTTTATACCAATTCTATGGATATGTTGCCAGTTGTACACTCGCTAGGCAGCCGGGTATCACGCCTTTCTCTGTCCCTACAAGTATTTCCCTCCAAATCCACTCCCTGAGCAATCGTGCTTTTTACTTTCACACTCATCCTCAATGCCATATAATGCCCACCCCCAACCCCGAACCAACTATCAGGCCTCTCTGGGCAAAATCCTCGTCAACCCCGCCCCCGCCCACCAATCATCAGGAATATCATCCCTACTAGCCAATCTCTGCACAATCCTTTGCATTCCTCCCAGCGGGTGCTCAGACCTCAACCTACTATGTCTAGCCACTCTATCTGCCCTTCTCGCCACGACATCGGTATAGCCTCTCCAGAAGCGATCAAGGGCAGGATCCGACGCTGGCCGGAGCTCATAAATATCCTCTTCATCCTCATCCACCTCCGTATTGGCCCCAACTCCCAAGTCCAGAGGTTGCGATTCATACGTCTCACAAACATTCTCAAAGTCCGCATGGGCGCTCAACCCACCCACCGGATCAACAGGCGAAGGACCAACAGGACTCGCATCCGGTGGACTTATACTCGTCTGACTTGTATCCCCACTCCTCGCCTCACTCGCACTATCACTCATCGATGTCGACGCACTCGTCTCCGCACCCCCAGGACCATCTACAAGTATAGACGTATCCCCATCCATCTGCTCCTCCCGCTCACCGTCCACCACCAGCGGCCTTCTTGCATCTGCGCGATGGCCGTCAGCAAGTCTATGATACGGACCCGCGATAACATCAGCAAGCAGAGTGTCGAAGGAGGAGCTGGCGCTCGGCGGCTGCGGATCCGGGCTCATAGTAGTAAGCAGCGTGTGCCACATATTCCCGCTATCATTTTCCAGGTCTCCATTCCCATCCATCCCCATCCTCCGTTCTACACCCGAGTGCCCGGAAGGCATATTTGGATTCAGCCTCCGCCTCTCCTCGCGTTCTTCACGGATGCGTCGAAAGCGCGCACTGGGAGCTTCGATGTGCAGCCTCCTTGGCCTCGGGTCAGCGCCTACTGGCCTCTGTCCCGCCAGCTCCGCTTCCCTCTGCTCACCGTCCTCTCGAGAGGCGAAACTGGCATACTGCTCATTCAGCATCTCCACGCGGCGTCTCATCCTCCTCCGCTCCGCACCATCGACCGGAAAACCTAGGCTTTCGTAGCGCTCGTTAATGCTTTCGGCACGGCGCATCAGGTCCTCTAGCTGGCCCTGCATACTCCCTCCCCCTCTCTCACCACCCTGCTCCTCTCGTTGAGTTGCGTGTGCAGGTGCAGATGAGGCGAGTCCCTCGATACGTTCAGCATCCCGTCTAATCCTCCTCATCCGCCGATCAATCGCCTCGATATTCCTCCTCGCAGCCTCCATATCCGGCCGCCCATTCGCAAACACCGGCTCGAGCCCATGCTCCGCCTCAATCCTCGCCGCTCTCTCACCATCAGGGAGAGAATCCCGGGACGTAAAGGTCGGAGCGTTGTCAGGACGGCCAGCGCGAGCTGCTAATAAAAGGCGACGGCGCGCGATGCGGGAGGATAGGGAGGCGGGGCCGCCAGCCGTGCCGCCGCGGAGGCTAAGTGGCTCGGTGTCAGCCTCAGACGCGACAAAGACGTCAGGGAGTGGGGAGCGGGGGGTGATGCGTGGGAGGCGGGTTGGGAGGTCCATGGATATATCCATTCGTGAGGGGGGGATGACTGAGCCATCTGGGCGGGTGGTCCACGTATACGGATCGCTGAATTCGGCCGAGGCGATGGGGCTTTCGGAGCCGGAGAGCCGTGGTGGACTGGTTTCGTCGTGGGTGACAAAGGAGTCGGTGGACGGGTAGTAGTAGGTATCCTCTGGTAGCTGATGTGGTCGTTCCGCCGCGGTGTTCCGTCCCGGTGGAGAACGAGGCCTCATTCCGCTCCTGCTCCGTGCCCTTCTCATCACCTCTGCAAAATTCGACGGTGCACCCGAGCTGTCCACACCGCCAGATATGGCTCTCTCTCCTTCTTCCCGGCCGCGTCGAACAACCCTGTCCAGAGCGTCCTCTTCCCTGAACCACTGCATCTCGCTTTCACGCTGCTCAGCTATCGTCTCCGGTAAACTAGGAAGCTGGACAGCGTTCGCGCGAGGTGGCTGGACAACATTCGGGAATAAGCGACCCTGGAGTCTTGCGCCGCGGATAACGGTGCCTGCTCGGGTTCGGTTGCGCCGCGCGATTCTCCCTGTGACGGCACGGTTTGAGGTGGTGTTGTCTGGGGAGCGGGAGCCTGACGAGCACTCGTCGTCGGACGATGTTGTCCAGTACCTATAAATATCATTAGTATTCGATGATTGGATCAGGATGTATGGGAGGTGAGGTTGAAGGCTTACGGAAGACCCATTTTGTCAAGGAAACTTGATGCTCAATGCGCCGTCGCGATCGCGTTGTAAGGTGTTGATAAAGTCGTGTCGCACGAAAAGAGCGATAGCTGTATGAAAGGAAACCAAGAGGCAATACTAGCAATACTAGCAACTATAGTATACTGTCGCTATGCAAACAATAACAAAAGTGTGTTGTTGTTGATACACGTTGGGGACAATTGAGTGGGGAAGCTACGTTTTGTCTCCGCCTGATGTGGATGGATGATGATGAGAAAGGGACGAGTGAGGGAGGTCAAGCAAGGCGCGTTCGCGAGGCGATGCGGAGGATTGATGGTAGGGGGTGGACTTAGGGGGATGGCAGGCCTGGATAATAGGCTGAGAAGTGCTTGACAGGCGCTCCAGCCACACTCTACCGCGGACCCCGACATGCGCGGCATCGACAGGGAGGAAACTACTGGACAGGCCCCCACTACAGCTAAGTAAGGCTGACTCAAAAGTTACCTTGCTGTCGCATAACACACCAAGCAACGATACTTAGACAACGGTACTTAGACAACGACGAAGAAGACGAAGACGAAGACGAAGACGAAGAGCCAAAAAGGAAGACGAAGACGAAGACGAAGACGAAGGGCCAACGCTGAGACGACTACTCCTTATAGACGACTACTCCTTATAGACGACTACTCCTTAGAGACGACCACTCCTTAAGAGACGACGCACCATTTCGCGCGGGCGCGACCACACTCGAGCCTCAAAGCCTGTACACTCCCATTCGTCCCAAACAAATAAGCCGTCACCATGATCGAGCTCGGCCTTCAGAGGATCGCCCTCCTGCTAAGACATACACCACAAACATGGAAAGCCATCCACGTCGCCGGTACCAATGGCAAAGGAACGATATGCGCCTACTTATCCGCTATGCTCTTCGCAAGCGGAGTTCGTTGCGGCCGTTTCACTTCCCCTCATCTGATTGATCGTTGGGATTGTATCACGATCGACGAGGTCACCGTCGCCGAGTCCACTTTCCTCGAGGCCGAGAAGTTGGTGATGAAGAGGAACACCGAGGAGGGTATAGGGGCGTCTGAGTTTGAGCTCCTTACGGCTACCGCATTCGAGATATTTGAGAGAGAGAAGGTGGAGATGGGTGTGATAGAGGTTGGGTTGGGTGGGTTGCAGGACGCTACGAATGTTATGGATGCAAAAAATAAGGCTGTGACGGTGATAAGCAAGATGGGGTTGGATCACCAATCCTTCCTGGGCAACACGTTGGAAGAGATCGCGCTGCAGAAGGCGGGGATAATGAAGCCTGGCGTGCCGTGTGTGTTGGATAGGACGAATGCGGAGAGTGTGAGGAAGGTGGTGGAGGACTACGCGAAAGAGATCGGCACCACTGTCATCCTGAGCTCAACGGACACGGCTTTCGCGGATGGGCTGGACGAGGGCGACTTCGCGCCGCATCAATGGGATAACTTGGCGTGTGCCTATACCGCATTCCACCTGGCTTACACCAAGACCAACTCCCCACTCCATCGCATACTGCCGGCCATACAGGAGGTGAAGTGGCCAGGCCGTTTGCAAACTACGGCTATTCAAGCTGCGACTGGAAGGAAAGAGCCAGTGTTACTGGATGGAGCGCATAATACGCAGTCTGCCGAAGCACTCGGCTCATACGTAGACCGTCGGTTACGTCCGAAGTCACAACGGGTGACTTGGGTCCTGGCAGCGTCCCGCGGAAAGGAGTTGGATAATATACTCAACCCGCTTTTGAGGGAGGATGACTGCGTTACAGCCGTTGAGTTTGGACCGGTGGATGGGATGCCGTGGGTTAAGGCGATGGATGCGCAGGATATTTTGGACGCGGCGAGTAAGGCGAGGGTTGATAGGAGTAGACAGCACAGTGCTGGTGACGACTTGCCAGGAGCCTTGAGATGGGCGGCGGAGGTATCGCAGGGCGGACCGCTGGTTATTGCTGGGAGCTTGTATTTGGTGAGTGATGTGCTGAGACTTAAAAGGAGGGCGGAGAGCGCTAAGGATTTGTTTTCATGACAGGAGGTTGAAGGTTGAAATAAGGGCCCATGTATAAATATGTATAGATGATGAAACTGTACCACATGGCGAGGTATGCCTTTCAGAGAAACCTCGGTAAAAATCAACATTTTTTGAGTAGCTCCAAGCGCAGATTTGAAGCTCGAAACTCTAAGACCTAGGAACAGCTTTCTGTGCAGCTCGAGCTGGAGCTTGAGTAGCTAAACTGATTGCTTCGATCGGCACCATAGCTGCCCATATAGCACCGATGAATATCTTTGCTCCAGAGTATGAGTCCAACCCTGTATGAAGAGACTGCACCAGCTTTAGCTCCCGCGCTGTCAAAACGTAGCTATCCCAGTTGGATTCGCGCATGCAGACCGAGCTGTCTGTGGCCTCCATGGTCGATTGCCGATATCTTGCATAATCAGTATGCCTATGACCGCACAGACGTCGTTACCTTTCCTTTGCAGCGCTTCTCTGCGTTGGCCATTACAGTCACCGCTACATACTTTACAAAACAAAAGGCTTTTAGATTTCTTTTGTAGTTGTTAGCAACTGGTTGTACAACGCAACTATCGAAAGGAGAACAGGTGTATGGGGTTCCTTCGGCGACATGCCCATTGTCACTTGTGATTGATCTGACAGCGACCCGCATAAGGCTGAAGCACACCCCTGCAACAACTTGTTTGCCAACGGCTTGCCCACGACCAATTTACCAGCTTGCGCTGACCACCAATTACTATTCTAGCTAGGGAGCTAGGGGTTATCATTCCAACCTTTTACGAAAAACTTCATCTTTCACGAGCACCACGAAACACAGACCAATAAAACCCGCCTCACGAATACTCTGAGCTTGGAAGCTCGACACGTCAGCCCTCCCTTGACAGCCGCAGATCACCCCGCGGTCGCAATTCGATATCTGAAATAACGCAACAACAAACCTCACGCTTTCCCTCTGGTTCCTTGCGGCTGAAGCTCGGGGCAGATAATGAGACTCTGAACCTAGACTATCAGTCAAGCCAGACTGGATACCCCAAACACTGAGAGCTGAGCGGCACAACCACCAAGGGAGCTATGGTCATGGTTCCCGCGTCCTCCTCTGAGCGCCCAGAGCGTCCGACGACGAGCTGTAGTAGAGCTGGAGCCGGGCATGGGAGTGGGCATATACCAGGACACGCGGTGGGTCATGCTGCTGGACATGGAGCTGGGAGTGGAGGGAGCAGTGGGAGTGGGAATGGTGGGAGCAATGGGAGTGCACATAGGAAGGAGAGGGCTGAACGTCCGCCGGGGACGCCCAAGAGAGAGACGCATAAGGAGAAGGCGGTGCAGGATCCGGGGTTGAAGGACTATGTGAGTTGCTCGCCTGGAAACTGTACCTTGAGAAACTGCTGGGAGAGCTGGGATGGGACACATATGATTAGGGAAGCGGGACGGGACGGGAGGAGTGGCATAGATGCAATGGAACATGGCTGACATTGTCTTATAGCGTCTCGGAGAGTGTCTGGGAAAGGGTGCCTTTGGGTCCGTGTACAAGGCTTTCAATTGGGGAACGGGAGAGGCTGTGGCGATCAAGCAGATTAAGATTGCGGATTTGCCGAGGAGTGAGCTGAGGATGATTGAGGTATGCACCCTTTCTGGAAGCGGGTGAAGATGTGAGGTGTGCTGACTGGTGGTAGGCTGAGATCGATTTACTCAAGAACCTTAACGTGAGATTACCCCTACCCCTATATAATCCTCTATGAAAGTGGCAATACTGACTTATGTGATAGCACGATAACATCGTCAAATACCTCGGCTTCGTCAAATCCCCCGAATGCCTAAACATCATCCTCGAATACTGCGAAAATGGCTCCCTACACTCGATATGTAAAAACTTTGGAAAGTTCCCTGAAAACCTGGTCGGTGTGTACATGACACAGATCCTCCAAGGACTCCTATACCTCCACGACCAAGGTGTGATACATCGAGATATCAAAGGCGCAAACATCTTAACCACCAAAGATGGCAAGGTCAAACTTGCGGACTTTGGTGTGTCCACCAGCACGCTCGCGGCAACCGGCGATAAGGAGGCCCAAGTGGTTGGCACGCCATATTGGATGGCACCCGAAGTTATCCAGCTCTCAGGTGCTACGACGGCCTCCGATATATGGAGTTTGGGATGCACTGTTATAGAGTTGTTGGAGGGGAAGCCACCGTATCATAAACTGGCACCTATGCCCGCATTATTTGCCATTGTGAACGATGATCATCCACCCCTCCCGGAGGGAGTCTCTCCTGCTGCGAGAGATTTCTTGATGCAGTGTTTTCAGAAGGACCCGAATTTGAGGGTCTCTGCTAAGAAACTGCTGAAGCATGCATGGATCGTCGGCTCGAGGAGGACAGATGCGCCGGTGTCGAAAGCACCTGCCAATTTCAACGAGGCAGTTGAGGAGGTTAAGCAGTGGAACGAGGCGTTGAGGTCACCTAACAGCGGATCTATGAAGGGAGTCAAGCAAGGAGTCGGTCCAATACCACCGCGAAGAGACGCTCCTCTGAGGAATATACACAACGACCAACGTACCCCGACACAAACACCAGCAGCAAAGGGCCCACTGTCATTAGCAAAGGTCAAGACCAATGCCGACGTATTCCGTTCACCTAGTATCCACGGCGATGACAACTGGGACGACGATTTCGCCACCGCCATATCGCCCAGTGCCCTCAAACTACCCCAATTCAAACCCCAAGACAACTTTGCCGGACTCTTCACATCCGACAAACTAAAGTCATTTGCATCCATGGAGCTCAGCAGCGAGTCACAAGGTGACAACTGGGATGAGAACTTCGAAGGTGACCTCGTAACCATCAAGCCTGCACGTCGACTTCAGATTCCTGAACCTGATTATGAGACTATTAGACCTTCGACCTCTCATGGGGCTACGAAGACAAAGTCGAAGGATAACCTGAGGCCGCCTGCTAGACCTGGTTTGACGAGGAAGAGATCGAGTACGCTGCCGCAGAGGCCGAAAAGCAGCAGTAGGCATAAAGTCGCCAGCAGCTCGTCGAAATTCGAATTACCACCACGTCCCGCTGCACTGTTTAGAGAGCAGACTGTAGAGGATTACTCGGATCTGTATACTGAGAACGAAAGTGTGTTTTCGCAGAGGATGGGGCAGCTGAAGCATGAGAGTCATGATATCTCGCATCCGCAATTATTCCACCCTTCGGATTTGACGAACTCGCCAAAGTCACCGCAGATTATTGGGGGCAGTATGAGGCAGCCCTCGAGACCGAGACAGGATATTAGGGAGCATGCTATTCTGAAAAATCATTCTGCGGTTGAGATACAACGGTATGCGGAGAATGAGAATGATGAGGATTTCTCGGATATCTTTGAGCCTGGTGGGTCGTCGAAAGGTGTTTCTGAGGCTGGTTCAGAAGATGGAGCGGCGCTTATGTTGCACTCGAAGTTGTCGAATAATTCATGGCTGGGTGATGAGGATGATGAGGATGATCCTTTTGCGTCGCTTGAGCAGGGGTTCGATGAGATGGATTTGCAAGCCAATATTACGAGGGATAAGCATGCACGTCTTTCTACGCTGGTTGAGAGTCTGATTGGCTCCCTGAAGACGACCACGGGGGAAGATGACTTGACGGATAAATCTGAGCAGTTGCTGGATGTACTGTTTGAGTCGCCGGAGTCGAAGGCTATGATTATCGGTGCGCACGGTATGCTTCCGATCCTTGAGATCTTGGAGCTGTGCACTGTCAAGACACAGGAAACACTTATACTCTCTCTGCTGAAGGTGGTCAACGCTATCATCCTCGACGCAGTTGACCTCCAAGAAAACCTTTGTTTCGTCGGCGGCATCCCAATCATCACCAAATTCACTGCCCGCCAATTCTCAAACGAGATTCGTATCGAAGCCGCGGCCTTCGTGCGCCAGATGTATCAGACCTCCACGCTTACACTACAAATGTTTGTCAGCGCAGGTGGTCTCAACGTCCTTGTCGAGTTCTTGGACGAAGACTACGACGAGGCACGCGACCTTGTCCTCATCGGCGTAAACGGAATCTGGAATGTCTTTGAGCTGCAAGGCCCAACGCCCAAGAACGATTTCTGCCGTATCTTTTCGAGAAGCAAGATTTTGTATCCGTTGTCTTTGGTGCTTAATCGCGTGTTGGACGAAGAGGGGGAGATACCTGAGCTCATACAAGGGAGGATTGTTAATATCTTCTATCTTTTCTCTCAAGCTGAGAACTATGTCAAAGAGGTTGTGGCGGATCGGATGACGCTCAAGGGTGTGCTGAAGGATTTGCGCAGAATGCTGCCGCTGTATCAGATCACGATGCTAAAGTTCATCAAGAACCTGTCTATGCTTTCCACTACCCTAGAAGCACTGCACACATCGAACGCCATCGAACTTTTAATCGACCTCCTGGATTTTAGTCGGAGGAAGAAAACCACGCACTTCCGCGAAATGTGCAACCAGGTCCTTAACACCATGTATAATCTATGCCGCCTCAGCAAGGTTAGACAGGAGGACGCGGCGGTCAATGGAATCATCCCCTTATTGATGAAGATTATGAATGGCGATCGGCCACCGAAGGAGTTTGCGTTGCCGATTTTGTGTGATATGGCGCATTCGGGGAAAGTGGGCCGGAAGTATTTGTGGCAGAATCAGGGACTGCAGTTTTATGTCAGTTTGTTGGCGGATCAGTATTGGCAGGTTACGGCGCTGGATGCTATTTTCGTCTGGTAAGTGGCAGCCCGGTGTCAAGTTTTCCATATTTCATTTCTCAAGTCTGCTTCGCAGCCGAACACCACACATAACCTGCCTCTTATCTTGGCTCCTCTCCGGAGAGGCATAATGGACATGCAGGTCACTTATATGCATTCGTTCCTGGGAGAGAAACAAGGCCTAGACAGCCGTCCAATGACAGCCGTCCAATCCACCCTGCTGGCATAGACAATGTGCCAGGAGGACTAAACAAGACATATATTCCGTCTCAAATGGCGAGAGCACCGCTAATAGAAGCAACTAGGCTCCAGGAGGAAACCGCCCGCGTGGAAAAAAACCTCCTCGATGGCGACTTCACGGACTCCATCGTCCGCTGCTTCAACACTCCAAAGGCGAATAACTTCGATTACAACCTGCTCGAGCCTTTGCAAAAACTGCTCCGATTGAGTCCACCCGTTGCAGCGGGCCTGGCGAGGTTCGATATGTATACCGGCATCCTACAGAAACTCACACACAAAAAAGCCGTTATCCGCCTCAATATGCTCAGGATCGTTAGGAGTATATGTGACCCCAATGAAGAGAGGGGCATGGATATCACGGCGCATCCGCTGTTCTCGGCGATTGAAGCTCTGGCGGCGAAAGACACGGCTGTGCTCGTGCAGAATATGGCGAGGGAGTTGGTTGCGAGTGCTAAAGAGAATATGAGGCGCCATGAGTTGAGCGCTGCGCCGAATAGGTTGCGGAATCAGGCGAGGAGGCAGAGTAGTTATCAGAATGCGATTTCGGGGAGTAGCCTAGGCGAACTCAGGGGTTTACGTGATAGCCCACACACTCTGATGGGTGCGAATGGGCGCCCTCATACAAGTCACCTCGGCAGTCTTTTCTCGGGTGGTGAGCACGCTAGCCCTCGTCGCAGCGGCCTGGCGCTGGGTCATCTGGGAGAGGAAGCACACGAGGGTGGGTTGTTGAGGCCGAGGAGCAGGGATAGCAACGCGTCGCCCTTCGGTGGCTTACGGAAAGCCTCCTCTGAAGTGGCGAGGGACATCAACGGGGTGCCTATAGGCAAATCTCGCCTTCCGAGGACGAGCTTAAGACCGGTTTCGAGGGGTGGTGTGGCGGCGGCGTCGAGGCCGCAGCTGGTGGTGGGAGCGAGTAGTTCGAGTAGTGCGAGTAGTGGTAGGCCGGAGAGTAGGGGGAATAGGCCGGAGAGTAGGGGGAATGAGGGGAGGCTGGCGGTGAATGCGGGCCAGGCTAGGGTGAGGAATGATCCTAGTAAGACGCCGATTACTGGGAGTGGCGGTGGGGGGCATTTGTTTAGTAGGAGGAGGCCGAGAGCGCCTAGTACTGGTGTTCCCAAGTGGTCGTAAGGAGCTACCGGGGACAAGGGAGCAAGAGGAAAGGGATGAGGGGAGAGTATATACTTGAGGTTGAGGGAGCAGTGGGGAGTGGGGAGGAGTAAGCAGAGGAAGAGGGCAAACAGGGCATTATACCACAGTTGACAGTCGTAAGCTATGCATTAGATATCATAGCCACACATCACTTGATGTTGCCCCTTGCACTAACCAGACATACTTCGCACAATCCAGTCTCTTCGAGTTCATGTCGGCTCCATCAGTTGGTAGTCCTCAGCTAGCCAACTATTCCAAACAAGACAAGTGTACTGGGGACTATAAAGAGGTCAGCGCCAAGCATCAACAGTCAACTACTGCTCAGTAGGTCAAATTCAGCTAAACGATTACTATACATGGTATCCGTGTGCTACAGCTCCTCTGCCACAGGGCTCTCATGTCAAAGTGTATGTGCCAAAGAGTAACAATATCATACTACTGTCGCCTACCGATTAGTTGTCAACAGTGAGTATCTACTGTCGTACCGAAAATATTCTAGAGCTGGCATGGCGGTTTTACAAGCATACAATGGCTTCAAATAATGTAATTCTTGCTGTTGAGGTGGGGCTTTCTACGAATATCCCCACTTCTTGTGTACTACTCCGCCGGCATACTTGGGCAACTTCACCTGTTAATGTCAGGCAAAGCTTCGATGTGGTTTCTTTTGAAGGGTTTAGATAATATATTGGAAGACTTGGTGCAGGCTCTATATAACAGCGACTCGCGCACTCTACCTGTTCCTCAAGCCGCAGCAAGTACCAGTTAAAGGCATGCTCCTTACTATCCGGTTGTAAGTTTCTGTTCATGTCCGGACAGACCTCACATATTTTCGTCGAGGGCAGAGCATGCTTTACCAGCAATTCAGCTAACTTTCCCGTTGGTCAGCCTCGAAATTACTTTTGACAAGTTCCCTCGTGAAGTTCCGAGACCCCTTCAGTCTCGGCCCGTAGACTACAAATTATTACATGACTCTCACGGCCACCATTGACGGAGCATTAAACTCATATGGATCTACCAGAGAACGAAATGATCGAGTAAAAGGTCAAAACGATAAATGGGGTTTGCCGCCGCGAGGCCATTCAATTCTGAAAAAAATTAGTTAGTTGATATTTATGACTAATTTTCACTTGGCCAATTAAATGGTCGCTTAGCTCAGTTGGTTAGAGCGTGGTGCTAATAACGCCAAGGTCGCGAGTTCGACCCTCGTAGTGACCATATCCTTTTGACTGCCATTCCAATTACATTACTGTAGTCCAAAGTTATGGGTGAGGTGGGTATAAATCCTTTACAATACGACTTATTTGTGCCACACCGCCGTGTAAGTATTAGAGAGCAGTCTTGTTATTACGATCTACTGGGCGTAAGCGGTTGCAGCCTAGATTTGTAGATTTACAATCTCCATTGATTTCTCCAGGTCCGAGTGTCGAAGGGAGTGTGGAGGCGACGATGTGGATTTTTGCCGCGCGGAGAATGAGAACCACAGTGGGAAGTGGGACGATGCGGCTCTCAGCTAATGACAATGCATGTGCTCGCCTTTATTCTGCATGCAACGTATTTTACATATATACCATCTATATACTTCATTCCTCCCCATGATACGCGGTGTGCAGTCTCCACCACTCAGGTCCACCTCCTTCTCCTGATCGATATAAATGTGAAACATGCGCGCTCTAAATACGCTCAAGGAGTGATACAGCCGCCGCCCAAATGCTACACCAAATATGCTTTCTTATATGCCAAAATGCTACACAAACAGAATTATGAACACGCTAAGTTACAGTCGAAGTAAAAGGTTGTCGGTCTCTGTATCCGTGCTAGATAGAGAGTGCCGAATGCAAGATCGTGTAAGTCGCTAAGATTTAGAGTATGAACGCGATAGATGTGAGGAATGATGCGGCGATGAGTGCATGAGAAGTGGTGGCGGAGGAGGATGCTGCTCCTGTTGCTGGGTTTGTCGATGCCTCGTCGGTAGTCTCGGATGCGGAGTCCGAAGATTCAGGATCAGTATCAGCGTGGGCGAAGTCAGTACTCTCTGTATCTGATTCCGAGGTCGAAGTAGCAGTGGCTTCAGAATCTGTAGAGGTTCCCAGGTTAGATTCCGTCGTCGCGTCTATAGTGGTGGTAGTAATGACAGAAGTAGAAGAGGTTGATCCGTCGGCCTCGGAGGAGGTAGAATCGGAGGAAGATTCAGTGGTAGGAAAGACAGTGGATTGGCCTCCTGCATGGTTAGACGGTGAGTTCTTACAAGTAGAAGTGGTACTAGGAAATCGACCAGGAAATTGGACACGAGATGAAGTGAATGAGGCTAGCACACCATGTGAAGATCTTGTCGCCGTTGCGGCCACTGTAGAGGAGACTACGGAGGCTTCTGCCTTCTCGGCGAACCCTGGTCATTTATTAGCTGGTGATCTTGAAGGTGGATGTCTTACATACCAACGCGCTTTCCCTCGAAGTCGAAAATGGTATACACGTTCTTTAGAAAGGTATCACCGAACACCCAGGTCGCTGGGTCCTTCGACGCCACTCCCGCGTAAATATTGCTAGTACATCTGTCCTCGCCGTCCCTACTTTTGCCACCAACCCAATCCTTGTACGAGACTTCAAACATCTTGTCACCAAACTTAAATTGTGCCGGTATCTTGGTGTCGCAACGCACAGTATATGAGACGTTGGAGCCCACAGTCTTTCTGGCGTCCGGTAAGGTGGCATAGAAAGCATCGGCATCAGGCCGAGGGATGAAGATGTAGGTTGTGCCAGTGTCGATCAAGGCGTAGCGGCCTGCAAGCCCTGCTCCCTTCCCATTGAAGCCAGAATCGCCAACGGTGATATTCCAGGCGGTATGAGGAGCTTGGGTGCTGAGGTAGGTGATGTCTCCTGTATACTTGGAAGTATCGACTGCGCCGAATGTAATGGCACCGTCGTTGGTCTCGTCGGCATTTCGGTGGAGATTGATGCTGAATAGGTCGGATTCGATAAGTCCTCGCTTCATCAACTCTCCTGTGAAGTCTGGAAATTTGTCATCCGGGTTATGTGCCAGACCGAGAATGCCATCGAAAGCGTAGCTTTTGAAGTCATCCGAAGCCTGATCTATTACAAGAAATGCGAGTGGAAAGCTGAACCCTGCAAATTCGATAGTATCGGAGCCCCAGTCACCTCCAACACTCACTTCATCCCCATACTCCTGGTACATCCCATGGCCGTCCTTGTAAACGAATGTTGTCGAAGTTGTGTTGTCGAATGTTTGGTGTGTGAGGCAGGCGGGTGATGTACATTTATGCCCGTAGACCCAGGTTCTCGAGGAGCCGCTGTCAAGAAGCATATTAAGTTCTGTCTTCTGGGAGCCAAATCTGACCTTTGCCATGTAACTGAAGTCACTGCCATCTTGGTTGACAGCCGCACTATTCGGCAGCGACGGCTCAATCGAGGGCACGATCCGGAAATCTCTCCTCTTAACTTGGCCAGTCCTCACTTCGAGGCTCTTTCCGATACCGAGTCCTTGCGCAACAGTGCCGTCAACCTCGCGCTTTGAGGAGCTCCCGCAACCTTCGTCCGCATCGCATACGTAATCCGGAGTGAATGGAAAGAAAGCCGATACTGATGCTGCAAAAACGCACAAGTGCAGCAGCGGATTGACCATACGCATGCTTCACGATGCTATGGCTGTGACGAGTGAGCGTGTGGCGGTGAGCGTGTGACGTGCGCAATTGTTGAAGGCGTTGATTGTGTATAGATTTGGTGCCCGTATAAACTTGCTGAGCGCGCAGAAGGTGCGCAGGGGGTGTTGAAATCGTGGTGACCTCTGAGAAAGTGCTATCAGAGCTTAGCTGCCGGTATGGTTTGGGTGTTCGCGCAACCGGCTGGCTCCTCTGTTCTTGTCGGGGCGCTTAGGGAGGAATCACGAGCTCATATGGCCTGGCGAAGCTTTGCTGAAGGTGATAATTGTGTAAATGATGTTTATTACGTCGCCCCGAGAGTGATCAAAGCCGAGCGAAGCTGTCCTACACAATGCTAAGTCTTTGACGAAGGCGGTTCAAATTACTATGCGTCCGACTATGTCCAAGAACTGAAAACGAAAGGGGTCAGAAGCGGAGGTGAATTAAAGAAGCTGTCTACCGATTGAAAGAAGAAAGCGAATGACTGAGTATAATGGTTCCCTCGACGGGAGAACGAGGGGGGATGGAAAGCAGAGAAGATGGCCTTGTGCCACGGGGAGCAAGAGTCCAAGCTTTGGCGGATTGCCATGTCCTGGATTCAAGTTTCCACTTTCATACTGGGAGCATTTGAAAGAGGAGCTGTCAAGGGCGAAAATGATTGGTTTTAGCCAATAGCAGGATAGAGGAATTTGGATGTCTTGGCAGGGACAAGGGCCATTTTGTGGAAATGGCCGGAAGGTGGCCCGTGAAGGAGGAAGCTTCCAGGGTGTCAACATTACAGAAAGATGCAGCTCGGCCATTGCGGATCATCTGGCGAGAAAGGGGTATGAGTAGTAAGAAGAGAGAACAACGTACAGAGAATGAAGATATTCTTGATGTTATTGAGGTATTAAAGCCGAAGAGTTTTAATGTCTTAAAAGGAGGTCCTCGCACAAACCGGTTAACAACAGCAGAAACAGTTTCCGTGTTCGTATTCTGCCGCCAACCTTCATATCTCATTGGGCATCTCCTATCACCCGCGCCGAGACCATGTTAGAAGCTCTGAGCTCCACCACAACCGTCTCCAAATTGCGATGTGGCATTTTTGGTGTCGGCAAATACTCCGCCAATGAGGAACCGCTTGTGCTGCCATCGTCATCCCCAAAGTTGTGGCTGGAAGTTCGGAAACTGTGGCTTTTAAACTCGTGCTCACTGGCCCCTCCTGCGGATGTGTAGTTGCGGCTCTGTTGTTTCAAAAATAAGATTTTGATTGAGGCGAAGTGGAAGGCTTCTTGAAGGTGAGGAATGCTAAATCGTCGATGGCTGGCAGATGCCAGCCACCTGTCACATACCTTGTGCTGGACGTCCGTGTGGCGACGTCGACATTCTTCGCTTCCTTACAGAGACAGAGCATGCGGTGCAGGACAATGTTCGGAGACAGCGCTCTCCGAAGAGCGACTGCCAAATGTGTTTGATGGAAGCATCAGAGGGATCAGATGAGCCAAGCTACTTAGCGCGGAATAAAAAGCGTAGCGGCACATCACATCTCTTGGCATATCTTCCTCCTGACGAGAAGGCTGTTAACGACGTTCAGATAAGCCACTAAAAGCTCCGAACAACCTCGTCTTGTGTCGCTTTCGTGGGATGACTCCTTTAACGCCAGCCAATAAGGAAGAACATCTCTCCTCTCAAAAGCTCATTTCCACGCTCTTTGAGCATCCCATATACTATACCATCTCTTGCTATCTCGGCCGTCACTGACTTTCAGCACTCAGAGACAGGTCTCCGACCCATTCTCCTTGTAGGTGACCCTACGAATCTCCTTTTCCGCGAATTTTTTCAGCCACGACTCCTTCGGCTCCTTCTGGCTCAACTTAAGAATAGCATCCCAGTACAGCTTTGGAAACGCCGCGCTCCATGGTTGCCCTTGGTAAATATACAGCTCGAGATGTATACTCCTCAAAAACCACCACATACTCTCATTCGTATACCCTAGCACCATCGCCTGTTTCAAAATATCCGCTCCAAACATATTCATAAGCTGCCATCTCAGCATAGCATGGTCCTTCATCCGATGGTCAGACAGCAGATAGCGGAAGAACGACCATCCCGAAATATCGCTAACATGGCGCATGCAAAACATGCGCATGTGCGCCAGCAAGAACTTCTCCTTTATCCCCCAAACGTTTTCATTCTCTCCAGCTTGGTTCCAACATAGGTCCGCGTCGTCAAATTCTTCGCCCATTAGATCTGTGATTGCGGTCGCAATGGTCAGTTTTGCGGCATAGTCGTTAACCCACCACCGTGCATAGTCCCAAGCGTAGTAGTTTCGTGGATGGTTCTCGGCGGACTTTCCAATGACGATGGTTACCTCGTGCATGTTCAGCTCCGGCGTATTCAACAGGACTCCACTCAGGATTTCCGTCTGGAAGGTCTTCATAAGCCACTTCCGATGCGCCCACAGCGTAGGCGACTTGTTATGTCGCTTCATCTTCGACATAAGGAAAAACTTATTAAGCCACATCTCGTCCCTCAACTTCAGCGTCAGCTGATCAATATTCAGCCTCCCATACGTGAGCGCAATCTTCTTCCTCACATTGGCAGCTGTGAGGTGCTCAGGGTCGAAAAGAAGGATAATCATGGAGGAATCGAGGAGGTTGGCTTGGTTCTTGTTGACGTCGTCGAGGTTGGAGAAGAAGATGTGGTGGGCGGTGTGGAATGCTTTGATGAGTGTTTTTTTGTGGAAGACTATTGACATGTCGAGGGGTTTATCTTGGTCGACGATTTCGTAGTTGTGGCCTGGCGGGAGGTCGAAGAAGTCGGGTATAATTTCGACGGCGAGGGGTGGGCCTGAGAGTCTGGAGTTGAGGACTGAGACGAGGCCCATGTACTCCTGAGAAAGGGGAGCTGAATTTACCATGTTGATGATTCTCGAGGATGGTTTGAGACACACAAAGAATACAAGAGGCGACAGTGAGATGAAGTGCTTTTTTGAGCTTTATAAGAGGTTCTGAGAACTTCGCCTGCTCGTTTGGCGTTGAACTATCACAATTGAGCCACTGGAGCTCTGGCGATGCAGTCTGCAGGCTGGTTAGGCCCAGAAACCATATGACAAAGGATAGAAGATCAGAAATGCGGTACAACAGATGAGAGTTTGCAACATGCGAGAAATGACTTACGTGACGAGACCGACTAAGTTCGCTCCTAACCTGAGTAGAAGATGTTTACGGAGAAGATGTCGAGCTCCCAGCTCGGACATGTCAATCAAGGACCCCAGTCAATACGGAGTCGACGTCCTGCCTGAGGCGGTGCTCCTACAAACGACGAGGCTGACCCCCGCCTTGCCAACATGTATATCATCAGAATTCAAGCCTCGTCAGCACCCTGATCCCATCGCAAGAAGATAGGTTGAGGACAGCTTGACACAATCTATCAAGATGCCTTCCCTACTTCTCGTTGTATTATTGGTGCAACTAGCCATTCACCTTGTAAATACCTTTGGCGTTGCCGTGATAAATACTTTGGTAAGCTGCGCGCAATCCCAAGCTTCGCTTCTGGTGTTCTAACAGCTTCCACAGGCATGGAACTTATACAATTGCCTACCAACACCAACGGCAAAACAGTTTAAGGAGCAAAATAAGTTACAGGCGGATTATGTGGCACTTAGAAGACAGCTCAATGCGACAAGCGCACAGAATGAGTTCTCGAAGTGGGCGAAGCTCCAGAGACACGTCGACAAGATGACGGTCCAGCTTGAGAAGCAGAGTACGTTCAAACAGGCGCTTTGCCTCATTGAAAACGGTTATTGGCGCGCATACTAACCGGTTTCACAGAGACGGCTCTCGAGTCGCAAAAAGCAAACTTCGACAAGATGGTCGGCGCTGGTCGCTGGCTAGCCACAAACGGCCTGCGCATGTTCCTCCAGTTATGGTACTCGAAACAAGCCATGTTCTGGCTACCACACGGCTTTGTGCCATACTACGGAGAGTGGCTGTTGTCTTTCCCACGTGCGCCACTGGGAAGTGTGAGCATACAGGCTTGGGGGCTGGCGTGCGGAACTGCCGTCTTGCTTGTCAACGACGCAATCGGCGCGCTTGTCGGGTTGGCGATGGAGGCGAAGAACAAGCCGACGCAGGAGAAGAAGCAGCCCATGAGGATGGCGAGCGAGAAAACGCAGTCGGAGAAGACTGAGGTGAAGGGGTTATAGATCTAGATACCATAATGGAGTTCGGGATCTGTACATTGGCCAACCAGTCGCGACGACCGTACGGCAAGAAGATGGCGAGCGCACATACACGATTTCATAAAAAGAGAGGTAGGGTTCATGTTCATTTTCTTAATTGTTCTAACAGTTATGGATGGTAGAGATGTGATGTCTCTCACAAAAAAGACGCAAAGGATGTCTTGGCTTATTCAGCTCGACCTTGCAACACGAGTGAGATTCGTCTTGGCAGACTACTTGGGGCTCGTTCTGGGCATTCTTTTTGACTGTGAGAAACCACTGAGATGGTAACCAAAGCTTCGAAAGTGCCACTGGTATTGAATTGAAGTATCCTTGAAGATGAAGGAAGTTAGAATATGAACCACTCCAAAGCAGACAGTTGAGTCGTGCTTGAGTGTGGCTCTATTCCGGTATACTTTGGGACTCCATGGTTGGAGGTTGAGTTGGGAGGCTCAAAGTTTGTGAATGGTCGAAAGTGGAAAAGAAACAATTGGGGAATCGACTTTTTGATGTTGGTGGTACCTCACGCTAAGCTCGGTTGAGCTCACCGCCCAGGGTTCCGGCGTCATTCTGCCGAGGGGCATGTTGGCAACAATGAGCGCAAAACCCATGTGAGAAGTGGTATTCCCATCGGCAGCAACCCATCTCGCTACAAATAGGCAGCGACTGCTCAAGCTTTGGGCCCTTCTGTATTTTAGTCGATTTGCGCTCTCGTCGTGTATCGTAACCTCCGGCAAATTCACCAAACGACGCCTTGCGACACAGCTGGCAGTGCGCCGCGATTGCAAAGATGGTGAACTGGGGAACGTGAGTGCCAACAATTATCATTTCGAAGGATATTAATGACTCTTTCTAGCGTTAAGTCGGTGGTCATCTTCTTTGGACCCATGCTCCTTCCGAAAGCCATCTCCTACTACAAATCACACAAAAACGGTGCCGCCAGGCAAGGGCGACCAATACGGCCACTACCTCTCAAGGTCTCCCGCGCACTAGGTATACTATTTGTCGTCGCAATCATTGCCCTCATAGCTACCTTTTCCACATTTGCGCCAGAAAACATATTCGCGAAGACTCAATCGCGAGTACAGATACCTGTCGATGTCCTCTTTACACGACTGAACGTGCTCAGGCCGCATGGTCTCACAGCTTTTGACAACCAGTTACGACACAAGCTGCGGTCACTCGAGTCAAAATTGTTATACTTGAAGTTTGGTCCGGATGCGCTTGCGAACTGCCTCTTCTGTGCGCCAGACGACCATAAGAGCTATGTCTACTACAGTCTACCAGCAATGCTCACTCCGCACTTGTTCAATGCTGCAGTTTTAGCTCTGGTCACATCAGGTCTTTTTGTCGGTCCAGAAGGTGCTGTATGGAGGCGATTTGCGACACTTGGAGCAGTCATCCTGGCCTCGTTCGACCTGTACTTCCTGTCACAGTCCGACTACCAGCAAAATGCTAAGAAGGCCCGTTTGGAGGATTTGGACATGTTCTTCTGGAGGAGCCGTATGTGGAGATACATTGCAATCACAGTACTGGATGCGACTGTTGGTTGGATGATGTACCTCTCATCCACAAACCGTGCTTTTGTCGTTCCTCACTCGCCAGCAGAGCGTCTCGCAGCTACTGGCAAGCAGATGGATAGTTTGCGTAGCAAGATGTCCGCCATGGGAATTGTGAAGAACACGGTGAGCCGTGATCAAGCACTGAGGGCAAGAACCGATGCATACTGGGTTCATGAAGGCAAGCTAATGGGGGAGATGCTGGAGGATAAGGAGGTGATGGAGAGCATAAACAATGCTGTGGAGAGCAGAGTCAAATTGGACAAGATCTCTGATGATGCGGAGGACTATGCAAAGAACGTGATAGGAGGTATTGCATTTGTCCAGTCGGAGACGTAAAACTTAGAATTGCCACAATGATCCTCTCAAACCCAACTGCCTCAATCTTATGTTTCTAAGGCAAAAGCTCATTCCATCTGAGAGCAATACCTCCAGCCGTGAACCTTCAAGGTGCCTTGCCGTTCTCATGCGGCCGCACCAAAGTTTAGCGACAGCCTGGTCCTAGCGCGACCCACCATGAACTGCCTTTAAATTCCTCACGAACCTTTCCTCTTCTTCTTCCTCTTTCATCAACCACAAACTCTCAAACAGAGTACAAAACACCACTGTCCACTCCACGCCTCCATACCATGGGCTGAGCTGGATACGCGTCAACGGTAATACCACTTTTCCTTCATCAGTACTTTTCAGTATCTGCAGTCCAACATACCCATGAATCGGCACCCCAGACTTCGGTCTGGGACTGTAGGACTCACTATCCTCGGTTTTCAATTGCTGAATTACATTCCCGGATATGCTAGAGCGAGTTAAACGCCTTTTATAATCCTGCCTCTGTCCGTATTTATACAGATGACGTGCTGCGGGTTCGCTTAGTGCGTATATCTCTTAAGAGATCATAACCTGTGTAGAAAATATATATACTATAATCTATCATAAACCTATCTGCTTCTCCGTTGCCGTGAACCTTGGTATCCTTCTGCTACATTGTTGTTTCTCGCGCAGGAATGAACTGTGCTCTCAAGTCTTGTCATCCAAAACAGCTGCTGGCGACATGTACTGAACACAAACGAAGCCTACGCAACAACCGTCTTAAAACTGCATCTTGCTTCAGCGCTCTTCGTTCCTGCATCCATCAATCAGATCTCACCATCAGGCGCGGCAGGTCCCGTTAACAACCCCAGTCTCCATCCGCATTTGGTCCACCACAGCGACAAAACTTTGAACTGCCAACCAGTCAAACTTCAAAAGTTAAGCTGAAGATGCTAGTTGTCTCTGGAGAAACGGCGAATCGAACGCCGGACCTCTTCTATGCTAAAGAAGCGTTATACCACTAAACCATATCCCCTTCGAT